>Ga0315913_1007080_pt1 | contig 13517 bp, 10 predicted proteins | sample MpolsnodulesMG_FD_207736 | JGI IMG/M metagenome (GOLD analysis project Ga0315913, IMG submission 207736) | Medicago polymorpha root nodule microbial communities from Los Angeles, California, United States - small nodules | ecosystem: Host-associated > Plants > Roots > Nodule | place: USA... | reverse complement strand
AGCCATAAGCCTAATAACAATACTAAACACTAAATCTTTAACTAAGAGTTCATAATTCATCAATTATCTTAAATACGTCTCATTGTGGTTATAATCAAATTAAAAAAACCAATAGAATATATTCATAATATGTATCTAGTGCCAAACGAGGATTAAAATATCCCCATTTCAAGTCTGTTAAATATTAAAACATCTTTTAACTCAATTGCTTTGAGCATTTATTCTAGGGATTATATTAAACTTATGCCCTAGGTATTAATTGTTTTTGTTGCATTTTTACACACCATAAATAATATTTTTGTCCTTCAAAATTTTATTCTCACCATCACGTTCATCAAGCAACTCTCTCTCTCTCTCTCTCTCTCTCTCTCTCTCTCTCATACACACACACACGCACCTCTTCTATGTTCCTCGTCCGGTTCTTGTTTTCAATCTTAATCTGGGTTTAGATTCGACGCCAATTATGCGCGCATCACATTTATGGTTCAATCCCACCCTATTGTTGTTCCAAAAACAACTACTTAATACAAAGTATTAAAATAAATTATTTAAGTCTTAAGCCTAACAATACTAAACACCAAGTTTTTAACTAAGAGTTCATAATTCGTCAATCATCTTAAAAACGTCTCATTCGAGATGTGCAACTCTACATATTGAAAAAAGAAGAAAAAAGACCAATGCCCTATTCATGAGATCAAGGTTAAAGAGCTTGTAATCTTTTGGGCATGAAAATATTGAGGTATATGAAGACCCCTAGGAAAATGTTGTTGCATTTACTAAAACTGTGTATCTAATAAAACGCCATCATGAAAGATCTGAGAAGTTTTATAATAATTTAAGAGTAAAATGGAGTATTAGCTTAGAAAGAGTATTTAACATCCTTAATAGAATGTTCAGACCTGACTGTTTTTCCTTGATACACCTTGTGTCGGGAATAACGCTTTTCGGTGGTAATATATTTCATTTTAGCCTCTTCAAAAAAAAAAACATTCTTAATAGAACCAAAATTAAATAAAAATAATTCTATTACATTGCGATCAAATTTAATAGGCTTAAAAGTAGTTTTGGCCTCCTAAGTATTAGGAAGTTGCTATTTTGGCCCCCTAACAAAATAAAATACAATCTAAACCCCTAAGTACTGCCCCTTTTGCAGTTTTGGCCCCCCAAACCAGTTTTGACTAAGTCAATGCTGATGTGGACGTCACGTGTGTAATTTTTTTTTATTTTTTAATTAAAAAATAATTATTTTTTTAATTAAACAAATAAATAAAAAATAAAAAATTACACACGTGGCGTCCACGTCATCATTGACTTGGTACTTAGGGGGGCTGAATTGTATTTTATTTTGTTAGGGGGCCAAAATCGCAACTTCTTGATACTTAGGGTGCCAAAACTGCTATTAAGCCAATTTAATATCTAACAAATCTATCATAAGTTTAATCTAGACCTTAAATCATACATAATGGAGCTCCACATTTGGATGTTTAAACAGATCTCGTTTGTACACATCACTAGTTTTATAACTAATACTTGTTAAACACTTAATCTCTCCTAGTCCAACCTAACATCATTTGTTAAACATTATGCCTATAAAAACACCGATCTTTATAGGCACCAAATTATTTGAAGCAACAATAAGGGTATCTTTTTAGCATAATGTTGAATAAGAGAAAGACTCTCTATCATAAACGATCTCGGTCACGACAAAGACTTAATTTATTGAAGTCATCCATTTTTTCAACTTTTTTTCATGATAAATAATAATTTTTGAAGCATTGTTACCACCAAATACGACCACTTCCAACCACAATTCAAAATTCATTCTTCACGTTGTAAAAGATTAGCCCATTCAATTGAGTGGTGAAATATGACGACCTACTCATACAATCAAGCATTTGATGAATAAAACAATTTATAATGATTTTTTTAGTTGTTGGATGATTTATTTAAAAAACAAAAACATAAGGATCAAATTAAAAAAATCTAACATAGTTTAAAAGGTTCATTATAGCTTTTGTAAAAAAAAAATAAAAAATCCTTCATTAGTTAATGATGAAATATGAAGTTAACAACTATCTGCCTAATGCACATGAAATTTAACTAACAAAAGATAGTAAATTGGTAAGGAACAAAATTGTAGCATGTGAACACAAACTAGAATAAAAAACCAAAAAATAATAATGATAAATTACTAGATGTTTATTTTACACTTAAAAAAATTTAAATAACAAAAAAAGTCTATACCTTACATAAAAAAAAAGTCTATACCAAGAACGAACCACGTTTCACCACATGGCATAATATACTTGGTACAAGTTGTGGGACCCATGTCTAGTGTCATGGACCAACTAGGAGCAATAACAGTACATTGAATGATAGAAAAACGACGTCGTTTCACCGTCAGCATTTTATGTCTATCATTCACATTATGTCTTATAAATACGTGTTGTAAGAAGTGTTATGTATCCTAAATTCCTTTAAGCTTTCAATTTCAAAACCATTACTACAACTACTACATGTGGTTGTGTTCTTCACTTATCTTTTCTTCTTTCTTCTAAGCTTATTCTAAATTATTTCTCTCTTTGATTTCTTCATCATATAAACATATACTACAATGTGTGGTATACTTGCTGTGCTTGGTTGCTCTGATCCTACTAGAGCTAAGAGGGTTCGAGTCCTAGAGCTTTCACGCAGGCAATTTTTCTCTTCCTATTTAGTATTCTTCATGCTTATGATATTTTCTCGAATTTAATCTAAATGAATGTGTCAGTATAAAGATTTTTTACACGGTTAATCAATTGTAACAAAAATTTAACTTTCATCGTATCTAACTTCAAAGCCATGCACACGACGATTTTGTGATTAGTTGACGGTGTAATATATTGACCGTGCATCAAAATTAATTCATGATAAAATTCTTTTCTTAATACGGAGACAAGGTATGATGCTAAAATCTTATGTTTACTATCTAAATCTTTTACCACTAGACCAATTATAGTGGTTTCGACCTGATTAGATTTGAAAAATTCTTGATCACATTAGTCGTTCACGACAATTTCAAAAATAAATTGACCGATCCAAAAAGACTAATGTGAACGATTGTTTATTTATTTTTCTTTAAAATTTGTTAAACTTTGCAGATCAAATTGTTCATTCTTAATTGTATTTACTTAGCTTTTCATTATGGACTTTCTAATATCAATCAGGAAGACTTTAATTATTAAATTAAATATATATTAGATAATATGGATAAATTTATATCCATCCATGACTTTTTGGGTGTTTATATTTTACAAATTGGTGCTGAATATTACTATGTACTAACAGTAATTCCTTGTTGAGAGTGGAACATTTGGATAGCAAGACAGGGCAATACTCTGTTTGGCAGGGTTGTGATGATCTTGTCATTTTGGATGATGATTAAGAATAATTGTGGGACCCAAGTGACATAATCCATATTCCTTGTTTCAATCGTCATATTTGTAATTAGACTAAAAAAAGTGACATGTCATATTCATTAATTAAAAATAACCAATGATTGTAGTTTTTAACTAATTTTATAATTTATTTATATATAATATGATTATAACTTCAACAGTTGTAATCATAACACTCCACTTTATTTAAAAGTCACTCTTTAATTTATTATAGAACATAGAATGTTTAATTAACCATGGTAACTTTAGATTGGGTCACCATGCCTATCAATTTAGATTAAACAAGACTTTGATAAGATAAGTGGGCAATATATATTCCAATCAGATCACTGATTGTTTATCAATTAGGACCAACAAGTGGTATGTGGGGTCCAGTTTGAAATGGAATTATTGGTAAAAAATTAGTAGGAATTATGAATAATTCAAAGGAGCAATGACAATTGAACAACAAAAGATTAAAAGGGGTTAAATAATTGTAGAACTATATTCTTTTTTTCCTTATGCTAAATACTTATTCGAATAGAATATATCTATTGAAAGTTACATTTTTCATAACCTCAATTTTTTTTTTGACAAACTAATATTGGTTCAATTATTAATTATGTGACTCATCTTATAAAGATTTTCTAGGTGGTGCGTAATATATGCTACAACATTGTAAAGTCCAAACTCAACTCATATAAAATGTAATTTATAAAAAATATGTGGTGACATAGTAACTTTGAAATAAGATCATTGTCCTTTAGTTTAATGTGTCTGAATATGGATAATTGATTGATTATTGATTATTTGTTTGTTGACGTAACAGATTGAAGCACCGTGGCCCTGACTGGAGTGGGCTCCACCAACATGGTGACTGCTTTTTGGCACACCAACGGTTAGCCATAGTTGATCCTGCTTCTGGGGATCAACCTCTCTTTAATGAAGACAAATCTGTCATTGTCACGGTAGGCCATTTATACGACATACTAAATCAATTACTACACATCTGGCATCGACGCTTTATATTGAAGGCGTGAATGTTAGACAACAATATTGATGCTTGATAGATAGATACAACGCTAACACATGTGATAATACACAATCATTTTTATGTTATCACTGATGTTTACGTGTCAGTGTCCTTGTCGTATTTGATGTTCGTGTCAATGCGTGTGTTTCATGCAATTATAGTCATATGGTACTATTGCTAATTTTAATATGCAAAACTGAAATATGAATTGTACTTGGACCAGCATGATGTTTCTTTAGCTTATGTTGATGTTCTTTCTGTTTTTCGTCCATAACAAAAATGATTATGTAAGTAAAAAGTGTCATTATTGGAAAATCAGGTAAATGGAGAGATTTACAACCATGAAGCTCTCAGGAAGCAGCTGTCTAATCACACGTTCCGAACTGGAAGTGATTGTGATGTTATTGCACACTTGGTTAGTCATCTTTGAGTTAATAATTTGTTTGGTTTGGATTCATGATTGAACATGTACTTATGAACTGTTTGTTACTGATGTTAAACTTTTGATTAGTACGAGGAATATGGAGAAGACTTTGTGGACAAGTTGGATGGTATCTTTTCCTTTGTTCTATTGGATACTCGTGACAACAGTTACATAGTGGCTAGAGATGCTATAGGAGTAACTTCTCTATACATTGGTTGGGGATTGGATGGTAATGTTATGTCATATCTTACCTTATAATTTAATTTATGGTTTTTTTGAGTTTGTATTTGAACAATAGTTTTGAATGTTTGGATTCAGGTTCTGTTTGGATTTCATCAGAAATGAAAGCACTGAATGATGATTGTGAACATTTTGAGTGTTTTCCACCTGGTCATTTGTACTCTAGCAAAGATGGTGGATTTAGAAGATGGTACAATCCTCCTTGGTACTCTGAGGCTATTCCATCAGCTCCTTATGATCCTCTAGCTTTGAGGCATGCCTTTGAGAAGGTATGATTCATAAATGTCTCGGTACATAATTGGGACTGAAAGTTCTCTAAGTGCATGTTTAGATTTACAGTGCATTGTAACATGATCAATCTTAGTGAAAACATTAGTGTTTGGTTTATGTCAGTTGATTTTGTCGTCAAACCTCGTTTGACTAGTAGAAAAGATAAAATGTATTGGTCGAGAGTACTTGAGTTGAATTTCTGACCGAAACAATTTTTGGTTAGATTTTACTTGCCTCTTGGCCGAACTTTGGATTACTAAGGCAACTTATGCCCATTTTGTTTGGATCGGAAACTTCTTCATGATTTCAAATGACACGTTGGTTGTGATTACAGGCAGTGATAAAGAGGTTGATGACTGATGTGCCTTTCGGTGTTCTACTATCTGGAGGTTTGGACTCATCATTGGTTGCATCCATCACTTCTCGCTACCTAGCAACCACTAAAGCTGCTGAACAATGGGGATCAAAATTACACTCATTCTGTGTTGGACTTGAGGTACATATCTTTATTTAAATTTATGAATCACTTTGCTAACTTTCTGTATTTTCTATATTTTTTAAAAAAGACCTTTAATGCCGGTCTTAATATTTGGTATTCTAATTTTGAGTAGGGCTCGCCTGATCTTAAGGCTGGAAAAGAAGTTGCAGACTACCTAGGAACTGTTCACCATGAGTTTACCTTTACTGTTCAGGTAACTGCTTGAAATCAATGTTTCAAAATTCCGACTAGAGATCAAACCGATGAAACCTCTAGGTCATGGTTCAATTGACTTAATCGGTTGAATTGGATGACTGATAAATAAGTATTGAAAAGAACCGATTGAACCAACCGACAGTCTGGTTCTGAAAACACTGCTTGAAATAGTACTTTTTTAGCTTACAGTTAGGGCTACTTCAATTTTTGAAATCAAGATTATGAAATCAATAATATATGGTTTTATGTTATGTAGGATGGTATAGATGCAATTGAGGATGTTATATACCATGTTGAAACATATGATGTGACTACAATTAGAGCAAGCACACCTATGTTTCTTATGTCAAGGAAGATCAAATCACTTGGTGTCAAGTGGGTGATCTCTGGTGAAGGATCTGATGAAATATTTGGTGGATATCTGTACTTTCACAAGGCACCAAACAAGGAAGAGTTTCACCAAGAAACATGCCGCAAGGTCATTAGAATTATGATGTTCAATGTTAGAACATAATAAAAGAGGTTGAAGTATTATGATTAATAGATGTATTTTTTTTATCATATGCAGATCAAAGCACTACACCAATATGATTGCCAGAGAGCCAATAAATCAACTTTTGCTTGGGGTCTAGAAGCTAGAGTTCCATTTTTGGACAAGGAGTTTATCAATGTTGCAATGAATATTGATCCTGAGAATAAAATGGTATGAGTAAATATGTTACTCTGTCGATTCAATAATTCTACAGGAAATACCGAAAACATAATAGTTGTTTTTAGTGTTTCTTGTATAAATCTTTGAAAACAGGAAATGTTTTCGCAAAGTAAACAGGTACTAACTAAGCTGGTTTGTTTAAAACGTCCAGATAAAAAAAGACGAAGGACGAATTGAGAAGTATATTCTGAGGAAGGCCTTTGATGATGAAGAGAATCCTTATCTGCCAAAGGTACTACTAAGTAATTTGCTGCAATGTCTATTGATTTATGCAAAATTGGTTTGCGAAACTAACATTGAAACATTCATTTTCATGCAGCACATTTTATACAGGCAGAAGGAACAATTCAGTGATGGTGTTGGTTATAGTTGGATTGATGGTCTTAAAGCTCATGCTGCAAAACATGTATTTGAATCCAACCTTTTTACTCTACAATTTAGTGATGGAGTTTTCTATTGTCACAAAGTTTATGTTACTTATAATTGGTTCTTCACATTTTCCATTAGGTGACTGATAGGATGATGCTTAATGCTGGCAATATCTATCCCCACAACACCCCAAACACCAAGGAAGCATACTACTACAGAATGATCTTTGAGAGGTTCTTCCCTCAGGCAAGTTAATCAATCAACTCTTCTTAATCGGTTGTAACCATATAAGCTTTGTAGCACTGCTACTTCAGATTAAAGGCGTATATGGTGTTTGACACATGACGGTGTTGGCTACTGACATATATGATTACATTCAATCACTTCCATTTTCTTAAATTATTACCGGTGTTTACGTGTCAGTATCAGGTCGTATTTGGTGTCTGTGTCTGTGTCAAGTGCTTTAGAGACCATGAGACAACATAATTTAAGAAGGGTTGATTTAAATATTGATGATTTTTTTTAATTGTTTTGCAGAACTCAGCAAGGCTAACTGTTCCTGGAGGACCAACGGTTGCATGTAGCACAGCAAAAGCTGTTGAGTGGGATGCTTCTTGGTCCAAGAACCTTGATCCTTCTGGTAGAGCAGCACTTGGAGTTCATGATTCAGCTTATGAAAACCAGAAAACCTTGGTCAACAAAACTGTAGAATTTGAGAAGATTATACCATTGGAAGCTTCTCCTGTTGAGGTTGCCATTCAGAGCTAGTTTGAGCTGTGGCAAGAAGCGACTGCGCTAGAATGAAGATAATAATTAACATGAATGAAGAATTCGCCTGCTGTATTATTTTATATGGGGCAGTGAAATGATGCTGTATAATATAATTATAAGGCTTTAAATAAGTATTGCATCTTGTATCATTTGGAATTCTGTAATTTGAACTGTTATCTTAATCTATTTCGTTTCAAAGCAATGTGTTGCCTATATGCAAATTGCATCAAGTTTTACTTATTGGACCAGTTTCGATTTTTTTTGTCACACTAAGCTGGTTGTTGATATTCACATAAAAATTATAATTTAATTTATCTGATACCTTTACCTTGGCCGGCGTGAGCCTGTTATATCCTAGATGATTTGTGCACCACACAGATAAACTCGAGGATTAATCATGTCTCATGGTACTTGTTCACCGGTTTGTGTTTGTGTGACATCGACTTAATTGTGGCCTGCTGAGTTTCCAGACGATGTTTCATAACACTTGACTGAGATAACGTTATGGAACGATAGATGAGTTTTGAACAAGACAGAATTCTTTAGCGAAACAAGTTGAAGTCGAAACTGGTCCAGCAAATCTAAACGTGATTATGAAAGAAAGATTGCAGAAAGTAAAATCTTGAAAACACAAGGATTATCGAGGTTCAGAGCAATTGTCTCCTATATCCTCACTGAGTTCGATCCCATCATTATGATCAAGCTGAATGCAGCTACAGTTTGTACAAGACTTTATAGGAAAGGAAAATCTCAACCCCCTCAGTTGTACTCTCTATTTTCTCTCTTGATCAAAATGATTCTATGAAATGTAAATATATAACTTCACAGCTATTAAGAGTAATCATACAGTGTTAATTAATGGAATAAAGCAACATAGAGCAGTTGATTCCAAGTATCAGGCAAACCAGGAAGACACCAATGGCTACAATCAGCTGAGTGATCAGGGTCAGCTTTCTGCTGGGAACTTAATTCACCACTGTAAATTGAAGGGTGTCCATCTTTCCTCATTTCTGATAACATTGTGATGTCAAGAAGATATGCAGGATCGCGCATTTCTCGAATCACCATATTAACTACTCTCATTTGTTGATCAGTGTATGTTTCTCCTCCTCCAAAGTCTGTTGTGCCACTGATTGGTGCTGTTTCACCATAACAATTCTTTGTCGTCGTTACACTTGTTGTCCTACCAACAGCTGAATTCCATTCATTTTCGCTACATATAAATATCAGCGTTTAGTGCAACCAAATCTTAGCATAACTTTTGTTTGAAAATCATACATACTGGCTCAACCAAGTATTAATGTAATTAAGTCATGTTACATTATTACTGTCAAATTTGAAAAGAACTAAATGCTGTTTTAACTATTAGGACCTGTTTGAATAAACAGTTTAATCATGGCCTTATAGCCTAAGTACTTATCATATATGTCCTATGTATAAGTTATTTCTATAGCAAAATACAAAACAAAGGAAACTGTTTTCATATAACCTATCAACTTTTTCAATTATAAACTAACCTGAAAAGCTCATGCAAATAAGCTGAAAACAACTTATGGGCATGTCATAAGTTTGTTTCATAAGCTCTCCCAACATTCTCATGTGTGTCTATCACATTAAATAAATGAATCCAAACGCCCTTATTACAAATCAATGCTTGTATGATAAAAAAGCTAAAGAAACTATTTTTTTGCTAAGGTCAGTGCCTCAGTGAGTTAATGCCACAAGTAAAGAAGCAATTCTTTTCTTCATACTCCATTGGGCTGAATCTTTCATTCAGTATTATTACATAATGACATAGTTTTCATAATTATATTTTTTTTTGGTAATGCTAGTAAAAAGATGTAGCTTAATTACCTAGAAATTTATTCAGCATACTTTATTTTCTAACCAATTTATTTCCTAAAAAATATTTTCACCAATATAAAACAAGTATATCTATCCACATATCCTAGCTTAACGAAAATGCCGAAATTGTTAGGTCGGACATCATGACCAGGACACTTTCACTTGTGTGAGAGTTTATAATAACTTTGTCATTTTGTCTATCAATAAAAAAACGACACGTATATCTGCGTGCAATTACAAAGACTAATCTCTTGAGTCGGATAAGACCAAATTAGTTACTCGGGTCTGACTTCCAACCAAGAACTCTCTTAAAAGAGTTTAGAACTATATTATTCATGTGCTCTTCCATGATTTAAAGATTTCTTATCACAACCATTTTTTCTTCCTAATTCTTTATCTATTTTATGTGTTTTCATTGGATCCCTAACTAGGCTGACAAATTTTCTTGTAAGCTCTGCACATTGAAGTGCGGATTCATAATTCTTTGACAAGATGGCACCAACAAACAAGCCAAAAAATTTCAGCCTCAGGATAGAATAATCAAATTGCAACAAGATATGGGCATACTTGTCAAGGATAGTCAAATAAAAGGTCCCACTTCCAGATCTAGAAGCAGCTCATCATATGAATGCAAATGGAAAAAAAATGAAAATTTAGTTTGACTTAAGGGAAAAAGTTAGTTTGACTTAAGTGTCTGATTAATTATAACTTGTTAGATTTAACCATTTTTAAATCAATAAACTAATATTAACTGCCCTATTTTCAAGTTATTAACAATCAATTATAACTTAATAAAAAAAAATTATAACTTTTCTTAGTCTGTGTAAAAAATCAATGATGACATTTATATAAAATCATAATTGGTCCAAAATAGAGACACATAAAAGAGCCCTTACTCATAATGTGTGGGAGAAATTGCCTGAAATAACACATGGGTTCTACTTCTGTCAATATTGGCATCCACCCAATTAGCCCATGTTTTCATACCCCTTTCCAATGCTACCAATCGATCCATATCAGGGTAAAAATTCCCTCCTAATTCTACATAATCCCACCTGCACTCAATCAATCAACAAATCAGCCCAAAAAAATCAAAAAATTTCAAAACTAATTTTTTATGCAAAATGTCATTTTCTTATAGTGTTTTCTTGAATAAGCTTAAAAAAGGGAAGATACTATTCTTGCCTACCCTTGAAGTGATCCTTGATGACTCCACCAATGTCCTGTGTTGAACACCAACACATCAACATTCTTCCATGTGTCACCATTCTTATCTGCCTCATCAAGCCTTAAAATTCTTTTCCCTTGGACCACATCAATATCTACTAAATAAGGAACTCTATGAAATGAAATGTTCACACCATAGTCCTGCATATACCATATCATATCCAATTTTAACATCTCTAAAATGTTTCTCTTGTTTGCATAGTCAACATTCTACAGGATAAATAATAAAAATGATGTATGCAGTGTGTAACCATGTATCAAAATTCTTGAAAACATTTTGGGGCCCCTCATATTCATACTATTTAATTGGACCCTTATATCTATCCAATGATTCAATTGACACTGTTTTACAAACACTTTTTCAACAGCTTCTTCGTCTTATACCAAAAAATATGACCCTACCCCTTTGTGATATCATGAATGAAACTTTACAAAGAGGGAAACAACTATTTTATTGCTGGAAATTAGCATAGTTATTAGTTCTTATCTACCTCTTCCTTTTAAACCAAAATCTAAATCTTACCAAAAAAAACTTGGGTAGTGGCATTATAGTTTAAATCTTACTAGCAATAGAAATAGTGTGAAATGCTAAATGGGGTATTGGTATTCGGTAGTTATCAACAAAGTATTTTGTTTTATCTATACCTAACAAGCACCTACACAAACACGGTCACATAGACACGACATTGATATATGACACCGGTGGTAATTTGAGAAAATGACATAATTAGATGTAATCACAAGTGTCAGATACTAGCACATGTCAGACACTGCAAGTGCAACCAAGGCCACATTAGATACATTTGATCGCAATTCTTCCGAATATATCAATGATCACAGCCACAATTTAAAACTTTTTGTTAGCAATCAACTTAAAGCTCAGAAATTTTTTCTAGACTCACCATGAATGTGAAAGTGGAAAGAGGATCTCCCCTAACCAATTGTGTCTCCACATTAGGTGCTGCAGCAGATATCATACAAATCAAAGACTGCCATTGATTCCTTCCTAACGAATCACCAACAAACATCACACTTTTTCCTTTCATCTTCAACAAAAACTCAACTCCATTGAACCTACCATTACAAAACAGCACAAAAACACCATCAATCAAATTATACTAAGCAACCACACACTACATTATCTTAAAAACACTATATTTTGCTATGAAGGTCAGACTCAAACACGAACACCAGACACGATACTGACACTTAAAATGAATTATTGGACATAATTACATGTCTAGGTGTTGGTGTCTACATGTGTCAGACACCAGTGTCAGACACCAGACACATCTTTGATCATACATGTTAATGCTACATATGCTTTTATTATTTTTTATACCTTGGGAGCTCGCAATTGAGTGGTTTCCAACGATATTTAAGATAATTAGAATCAGGACGACCATTCATCTGACAATTAAATTCTGGGTCTATGATATCACAGCTAGAAGATTGATAAAAAGGGTAACTTTCATCATAAACCCAACTTCCTACAAACAATGCACAAGTACTTTGATTATTGTTTGCTTTCAAACTGGGTTTTTGATGATAAACTTGTTCATGATGATGATGATGATGATGATGATGATGATGATAATGATAATGAAAAGAAGAAGCTATTTGGCATTGAAGAGAAAGAAGAAAAAGAAGAGAGAAGAATGAAACAAAAACAGAAAAAGAAAGAGACATTGAGAGAGAATAGAAGAGAGGGAAAATGAAAATGTATTATTATTAATACAAAAAGAGGTAACTGTTTTGAGAGAAAAGGTATAGAAACTGTGCATGCGAAGGTGGATGAACGTGAACGTGGTTACTCACTCACTATGCAACTTTTTCACGCGGTTTAGTAAAATTTGAACAATGGTATTATATGGTAAGAAAATGATTTGTTTTTCATATCCCAAAAATCCAGTGTGAGTGATATGATTAAGGGTAGAAGAACAAGATCCGATCCAAACCAATTAAATAGGTTCAATTTTGTTAACGTATTCTACTTCATACCATTATATTTTGATTTGAATATCGATTTTATCGTCATGTTTCATGGAGGTTTTTTTATTTTTTTTATTCTTTTTTTAAGGAAAGAGAAAATTTATTTTTGAAAAGGTCAAGAAAGAATATATTAAAATGGCATAATCATAACACAAGAAATGTTAATATTGAAAATACAATAGTAAAGAATTACAAAAGTGGCAACAAAACAATCAAAGTCATCAAACCAAAAGAAAACACTAATAGTTTAACCGTTTCAAAAGATGATCAAGATAGACAATTCTTGTTGCTAAATCCAATTTGGTTTGAGTTAAGAATTAAAAAGTTGGAGGTCCTTATTTCATACACTATGTTACTAGTGTTGTTTTAAAAATATGTATTTTTTGAGGTAAAAAATATGCCGTCTTCATGTATCACTATATATATATATATATATATATATATATATATATATATATATATTATTTTATTTATTTTTATTTTTTTTTTTAAAATATATAAATATTTTAAGAAAAAACCAAAAA
>Ga0315913_1007078_pt1 | contig 13521 bp, 5 predicted proteins | sample MpolsnodulesMG_FD_207736 | JGI IMG/M metagenome (GOLD analysis project Ga0315913, IMG submission 207736) | Medicago polymorpha root nodule microbial communities from Los Angeles, California, United States - small nodules | ecosystem: Host-associated > Plants > Roots > Nodule | place: USA... | reverse complement strand
CGTCTCGCTATACTTAACCTAATCTCTTACTTATAAATGTTAATCCGTCTCGCTATACTTAACCTATTATGTTACGTTACTTATAAATGTTAATCCGTCTCGCTATACTTAACCTAATTTTTCCCTCACACTTTTGCATTTAATGTTTATCTAAAGTAAAATAAAATTATGTTCCTAATTATATGCTATTTTTTTGAAAATCTCTTACTTATAAATGTTAACCCGTCTCGCTATATTTAACCTAATTTTTCCCTCCACACTTTTGCATTTAATGTTTATCTAAAGTAAAATAAAACTAGATTTTTGACCCGTGCGTTGCACGGGTCTTCTCGATTATAATAGAGCCCAATAAATAATCTTTAACCCGTAAGATCATGAGTCGATCAATAAACGAAAATTAGATTATTAGAGATACAATATTACAATCAAATCAAATGATGATAAAAAAATTATAAAGAAAAAAGATAAAAAGAATAAAAAATTATATTGTTGCATGAGTCAATTTTATTTATTACTTTTATAGTTAAACATCAAAAATTAATGCAGTTCATGGTTCCTAACAAATTATTTAGGGTAGCCGAGTTTGCATGGAAATTAGGGTATTCTGTTTGTAAACGTATTAAATAAGTGTACAACAATTTGTCAAAAAAAAAATCACCAGAAACAATAGGTTAAGTTGCTGCAGACCTAATAAAATTAATAAATAATAAGGATAAGGATTAAGATATCTATTAAATTTCTGCTTTGAAAAATATTCACAGTTATTAGAGAGAGAAATGAAAAACATATATGATGCAAATTTAGAGTCAAAATTTTAGGATAGAGTTGTTGCAAACCCAATAAGGGATTAGTGGAGAGAAAAAATTAGGTTAAGTTGTTGCAGACCTAATAAAATTAATAAATAAGGATAAAGATTTTATTTATTACTTTTATAGTTAAACATAAAAAATTAATGCAGTTCATGGTTCCTAACAAATTATCTAGGGTAGCCGAGTTTGCATGGAAATTAAGGTATTCTGTTTGTAAATGTATTAAATAAGTGTACAACAACTTGTCAAAAAAAATAATTTACAGAAACAATAGGTTAAGTTGCTGCAGACCTAATAAAATTAATAAATAATAAGGATAAGGATTAAAATATTTATTAAATTTTTGCTTTGAAAGATATTCACGTTATTAGAGAGAGAAATGAAAAATATGATGCAAATTTAGAGCCAAAATTTTAGGATAGAGTTGTTTGCAAACCAAATTTAGGATAGAGTTGTTGCAAACCTTATTTTCGGACCCTACCTATTCTAAATTTCTTCATGGGGGGTGGGAGGGTAATCAACTAACTTAGTGTTGAGAAACCCTAATGGCTTTGAAAGTTGTCTTGATAATGAAGGCACCATCAGAGCCTATGGTTCCAACAAGGAAAATCCATAACTTCAGCAATTGGAGGTTTAATGGCAACAATTTTATGTCCCCTGTAAAAATTATGAGAGCCGGTTTGCTCTATCGCAATGAAATACGACTTTTGGTCTTTGACAAACAAATGAGAACACTTTACTCCCTAATTGAACCTCCATCGAAACATTTGGTTTTTTGGCTGTTATATAATGTTTTTGTCCATGCTGTCAAAATGTCAATCCACCGTGTCACCATATTTCTTTCGTGTTATGTGATCGAATTAAGGGACAATATGATCTCTGACAATAATGGAAAAGATACAATTTAATCCCTATACCTAATTATATCCCTAAATTGTATCTTCTTTCTATAAAACATATGAACCTCCATTGAAGCACCTTGAACACGAGCAATGGAAAGAATGGTGGTTGTAATGGCAAGAAAGCTTAAGAAAAATTTAAGAGAAAATTTGGAACAATTGGTGGAATTCACCACTTCGATCTTGTTAAGGTATATGGATTTTGTTTTGAAAGAAACTTGATAACACTTGCTTATGAATAAATGGTGGATCACTTGATAAGTTTTTGTTTCATGGAACAAAAAAAAGGTCTTGGGATATGAAAAGCATCATGAGATTTCAATCCCAAATTGGCTATTTTTGTTTGACCAAACTTTGCAACACATAAAATACTCACAAAGTTGGAACAACTTATATGCAACATAGAGTTCAATATCAGGTGTTGATTACGTTAGGCTATATATAAAGTGGAATATGGAAGCCAAAAGTAATAAATTTGAGAGGGATATACATGTCATGGAACAAGTTGTACTAAAGGTGCTTTAACTGAGGTTCATGGAGTTCTGATGAAGAAGATATGATTTATGGGTTTAAATCATGTATAAGGACTTATTTTAGAAATCATGTATAAGAACTAAATGTCTCTTTTCAATTATTATCAAAGACCATATTGTCCATTAATTTGATCACATCACATGTAGGCAACATTGTGACACACTGGACTGACAACGTGAATGAAAACATTACATATCAGCAAAAAGAATCAAAATTTGTTATGGAGGTTTTGTTAGGGACTAAAGGGTCTCAGTTTATTTTTGAGAGGGACTAAAAGTTGTATTTTTTATTGTGAGAGACCAAACCGAGTCTCAGTTTTTTAAGGACTATAAAGAGTCTTCACTCTAGTAGTAAGTCATAAGTTTAAAAGCTACATAAAGTATCTTATCAAGAAATGTTACATGCAACTTAAATAAACTCTGATATCAAATACATCTAAACATACTTATAAGCTAGTCAAATAAGCTAAAACTTTCCTATTTACCTAGGCAATCATAGTCTTGTTCATAGAGCCTTTTGTCTGCGCTCTTCCTATAAAATATTTGACAAAAGCTAGTTAGCTACACATTCTAGTTTGCTTCTAGATTGTTATATTTTTCAGCTGAAATATTAGAAATGTTCTAAAATATTTCTGAACACAAATCCCCTATATTGGCACAAATCAGCACCCTTAGGCCTTGAGGGCTTAACAAACTAGACAGTTATAGTAAACACATTGAGACAGACAGAGTCAATGGTGGTTATAAAAGATAGAAGGAGGAGAGGTGAAGTTTCGAATGGATTTCAAAGTGGCAACCTTAATACACTGTTCAATATAGATCACAAATCATCTAATAGTGCTTGCATTGCATATTATCACCTGTCACCGTCAGTGATTGGCACTTTTAGATCAAAAGGTAGTATATTAGTATTATTACTGCTGTTGTTAGTGCATACAAAACTATTATTTACCAAAACGAACCCCCAAGGCACAATGCTAGAAATTCATAATTAAGCTGCACTTTACATGTATTGTATCATTGTATGCTTACTAGAGTGGTTGATAAGACAGAGTTCATGTCAGTCAAAATTTGTAGGCTTTTCTCTTCAAACTTTTTGATGATCCAGGCTTTGCAATTGTAACATAAATAAACCTGCCATAGAAAAACTGCACCACAAAAACCAGCTCCCATGTCATCAATATTTTATAGTATGGTCATGATACCACTTACAAGTCACTGCATGCATACCTTTCCATTCATCTCTTTTGCAGCTGATTGTGCAGACTCTTCCTCGACAAACCAAATATATGCAAATCCTAGAGACTGCCCAGTTTTTTTATCTATCAAAAGCCTGACTGCCATGAAATAAAGCAATACAAATTGAAGATCCTTAGAGACTCAAGATTTCCAAAACTTGAAGTTCCATTAATTCAAAACAAATATGATCAAGCAAGCACCTCTCTGAAAACACCCAAAATATATTTATAATTACCTTGAGTAACTTCACCGAACATTGAAAACACTTTTGTTAAATGCAATTCAGTGGTTGAAAGAGGAAGCCCTGCATAGGACAACCATGAAGACTTCGGTACAATTATTCAACGCTAAATGGAAATGGATAATTTCTTTATTATGACAAACATTGCAGGAAACAGATCAATAGATATGAGCTTAACACCTGCTTACATATATGCAATACAACAGTTTTTGTGTGTGCATGTGAGACAATACAAGAGTGGCAGAATGGGTCCAACGACTTTTCATATTTCACTCATAAATATCATTCATTAAATTATATGGTAGGTCAAATCTAGAAACAGTGACATTATACCTAAAACAACAGGGCTTTGTCATCAAACATGATTTACGATAAGCGATTATGAAATGATCCATATAGAAATGATCCATATATGATATACCAGACCCATTATGATAAGAGATTATGAACTGATCCATATAGCAGACCCATTTAAAAACAACAAAAACAACCAAGCTTTATCCCACTAAGTGGGGTTGGCTACATGAATCAAACGACGCCATAGTGTTCTAACAAAAATCATGTCTTTCTCCAACTCATTTATCTCTAGATCCTTCCACATAGTTTCTCTTGTAGATTTTCTAGGTCTACCCCTACCTCTAATGACCTGACTACCCTCCATTTGATCTATTCTCCTAACTACAGTATCCACAAGTTTTCTTTCTACATGCCCAAACCACCTAAGTCTAATTTCTACCACCTTTTCTACTATAGGTGCTACCCCCACTCTCTCTAATGTTGTCGTTTCTAATTCTATCACATCTAGTCTTATCACACATTCAACGCAACATTCTCATTTCTGCTACGCTTACTTTATGTTGGTGTTGGTTTTCACTGCCCAACACTCTGTCTCATACAACATGTTTTTCGATAGATTTTTCCTTCAACTTAAGTGGTACTTTCGCATCACATAAAACACCTACGACACTCCTCCATTTCAACCACCCAACTTGGATTTGATGGTTTACATCTTCTATTTCTCAGTCATAAGACCCTGGTAATTAACAAGGGAGCAATTTTACTCACCCGCCCACTTTTTTAAATAAGCACGCGTATGAACAGCATAAAAACTGTGTTTTTTTCTTCCAAATGTTATTTTATCTTGTAATGTAAATACTAAAATAAATACCAAAAAGCTAGCACTTTGATATGTTATCATAGTCCCAAACTTGTAATTCAATTTGATATACACATTCTAATCACGTAAGAGCATTCTCTTCTCTATCTCTAATGAGAAAGTGAAAGTAAAGCAAAATTTGCATGCAGACAGTTAACAAACAAGTAAAGCAATTAATAGAATTTGGTGGATTTCAACAAAATTGAAAGAGACCCATTATTAATTAAAGGGCTAAGGACAAAATAAAGTTACCTTTGATGAAGATTTTGGATTCGACAGAAGATTCAGAGGAGGTGGAGCAAAACCGTAGAGGTGCATAGAGAAGAAGAGAGGTGGAGGTAGAAACTGAAAGTGAAAGAGTGTGTGCAAATGCAAATTTTGTTGGAGTTGGAAATGTGATTTTCGAAACTGTTTGTTTCTTCAAATTCCCAGACAGATGAAGAAGGAATACAATTTGGGGTTTGCATATAGTAATAATACTATCACCACCAAGAAGTGCCATTAGATTTTGAAACACAACACGTTTACTATGTCAAATGATAAAGGAGAACGTGCAAGTAGTTTCTCAATTGCTTTTAAAATAGGAGAGTGAAAACTGAAGTACTAGTTTAGGGGACTATCAGAAATAGAAAACGCTAATAAGTGCATATGTAACACTTGTTAACAAACTAAATTCGGTAAAATCATCTTTTAATTTTTTCAAATCACCATCTTAAAGTGTAAAAAAATGCTAGTATTTCCAAAACATTTTTTTTAATGGCTCAAAATTTACTTTTTTTCTTTCCTTTAAAAGGGTATCGGGGTGTCTAGAAGTCTTAGTTCAACTGACAAATGACGAAATTGCAAGGCGTACATCGTGACCCGGGTTCGAACCCGGGACCTCACAGTTGTGTGTGAGTTTAGTTTCAGTGGATTACCACTTCATCTAAGACAAAAAAAAAAAGGATAGCGGGGTATTGGTTAACAATAACATTACCGTTATACATTTTTAAAGTTTATGAACTAGATAAGTGAGAAATAATAGTCTATAGATGAAATTGATGTTTTGTTTTGGGGTCTGGTGTCTTGTTGATGAAGGTTAGTTGAACTTAAGGTTGGAAATGAGTCGAGTTAAACTTGACTCAACACGATAAAAAATGGTTTAACTTGAAACTCGACTAGAGTTCAACACAAACTCTTTTTTTAACTTGTGTTAGACTTGTTTAAAGTTCATGAATAGTTCAGTTTAGCACGTTGGGTTCAATTGTTCACTCGAATCACATATTTAAAAAGTCAATTATTTTGTTAAAAAAAGTAAAATCTTTTTATATTTGACCTTTTAATTTATTTATTTAAAAAAAACAAAGATTGAAATAAAAGCTATCATTGGCATAATGTGTTTAAATAATGGACCCAAATATAAAGTTTACACTTGCATAAATATGCAAATAAATATAGAAAACTAAAAACTTATTCAATTACAAACATCCTAAAACAAAAATGCACATAACAGAGACATAAACCAATAAAATCCTACAACACCAATTAAGAATATTCTCAAAATGTTCCCGTGAGCATAGCTCAATGCTCAAGGGACATGCATTATTATATGCAGGGGTCAGCGTTCGAACCTCGGACACCTAACTTATTCACCTTGAAAAAGGTGAATTGTAGCCACTAGACTACTTGACAAAAAAAAAAAAAAGAATATTCTCCAAATAAATTCCACCTCGAACCTCCAATTATTCGTGTGTATGTGTACATGCGCGCACGTGTATATTATCGAGTCAATTCATGAATCAAACAACATGAACTATATATACCTCAAATTCAACTCATTTAGTTAACAAACTTAATTTTCAATTGAAATTCAACTTATTTAGTTCATGAATCAATTTCAACGAGTTAATTGTCGAGTCAAGAACCAAACTATTTTTGAGTTGACTCAGTTCATTATCAACCCTCAGTTCAAGTGATTTGATCATTATCTGGGTCGAAAACCATCATTACTTAAAGTCTTTATTGTTCAGACACTCCCCCCCACCCCCCATATTACTAACAAGTCACCAAACATTGTCTACTATATATCTAAAACAATCGACAAGAAAATTTGGACAAAAATCTTCATTCAAGCATTTTCTCAAACACAGACCATAAATCCTACATTCACATTCCTAAACAAAATTTAAATAGAATATTCCACAAATTACAAACAACAAGTAGATCTCTATATAAATGATACTTAAATAGATATGATTATCCTATTCTTCTAAGCAAAAGCCAAACAAGTTATATTTGCTCGACAACCCTAAAGTTCAACAAACACAAAATAAAAATGAAAAAAATTGACACTTACTTTTTGGGCTTGAGAAGAAATGTGACAAGATGTGATTTCTTTGACGTTGGTTTGATGAAGATCAATGGTTGAAGAAAGAATACGGTTTTTTTGCCTATAGTGAATTTTTTTAAGTTTCAAAATCAATAATAATGCATATGAGAAATTGAATTTTGTTTTGTTGTTATGATATGACCTATCGGAACGTATCTTCTGATACATAGAAATCGAAGTATAACTTCTGAAAGCATCGAAGTGCAACTTCGGATAGGTTTCCAAGAGGCATATTCAATAATTAGTGAGGCTTGTGATCAATATTGGAGGCCTAAACAGCAAACTTTCAAGGCTTGAATTTAAAAACTAATAACAGGACAAAAGATAGTCCATTAAGTGTAATGGGCTGTAACCTAACATAAAAGATTAGACTGATTTTTACACCCAATACCTAACTCTTGCACTCCCAAAGTTTATAAAAAATTTCATTTTACACATTTTCAAATTTAACTATTTTCATTTATCAAGGGTTTTTTCATTTTTCAGAACACAAATAATAATGATATTCTTGAATCCTTAAAAAAAAATTGAAAAATTATGGCACTGAAAATATTTGGTCTGGAATATAAAAAAATCAGTGTAATTTTATAGTAAAATTTTCAATTGAGCTTTTTATCGCTACGAGTTAATAACTATACATTGACTTTCTTAATTTTTTTTAATAAAAATGCTTATGATTAATATATGTTTTCTTTTGTCTTAATTGACCATCTGGGTTACTAAAAAATTTGTAGCTCAACCAAAAGATGAATATAGTATAAATAATGATTGTTCCAACAAGGATTCGAACTTGTGCTATATATCTTAAACAAGAATAATGGTAGCGACACATTCTTTAACAAGTACTTTCCGAGACACACTCTTGGTTAAATTTTAATGAACTCTATCAAATTTATATAGAACTCATATAATTTAATTTAGTGTAACTTATGTAAGTTTGAACCAATTAAAAAGATACGTTAAAAAATGTGGGTTGTGGCCACTCATCCCCAATGATAAACAATCATGACTACTATCTTATATGATATCATACTATATTCAAATGTTTGTTTACATGAAAGCATGTGACGTATGTGTGGGAAAAAGATGATGAATGTTGTTTGAACAACTAAAATTTGACGACATATTTGAAAATTATATAAAAATACATTATTTATAACTATTGATTTGGTTTAGAGAGAGAGAAAAAAAAGCTAATAAAAATAATTGTATTTATATCGTATATAAGTACGTTGTAGGATAACTAAATGGTTGTCCAAATAACATTTTTTTAAAAAAAAAAATACTCTTTGTGTAAATTTTCTCCATTTAATTCTCAACAAAATTTTGTCAAAAAATAAATAAAAATTCTCAACAAAATATTGGGTACATTTTCTCTTAAATAGTTGGAGTAGCGAAAATGAAAATATTACACATGAAAAGTATATATGTTCTTAAATTTTTATAAATGTTTTTTTTTTAAGGAAATTTTTTATAAATGTTTAAGGTATAAGTAGTATGGGAAATTATATAGTAGTTAATGCATTTAAATTGTATAATTAATTAATTTATAAAAAGTCAAAAACAATTTCCTTTTATGATAATAATTTCTTTTTTTTTGTATGCTTAACTAGTGTGCACGGGTTAGCATGACCCAAGTATTATTAATTTTTTTCCTTAAAAAAAGTATTATTTATTTTTTCTCTCTAAGTTGTTTCCTTTTTTTCTTGGCTGATCAGGAACTATCGTTCCAAAGAACGTGACTGAATTCAACGTGATTATAGTTCACATGCGTATCTAACTACGGCTGGACTATAGATAGAATGATGGCAAAATTAATGAATTTAATTCATCAAATCTTTCCCGAATCATATCTAAAGGGTGGTTATTAGATCGACAAAGATTCATGACTAATCTCACAACTCAGTTTAATAAAAGTTATAAAAGGAATGTCATAATGCATGTGTGTCATCTTTTAAAAGCTTCACATAGATTCTTAATATCTGTGAAGATTATATCAAGATTGAAAAACATATTATATATTAATATTATAGCCGGCAAAAACGGGGAAATACTAGTTAGCATCTTCTTCATCGTTATATACACAAATGCAAATCTAAGGTAACCCTATCTATGGAGATAAGATGACGGTTCATGACATGATATTAGCAACTAAGCAAAGAAATGATGCAATCTCCAAAATATCATAAATAACTAAAAATTCTCAGTGAATGTCATACAAAGGAATAATACGGGTTATATGTAGTTAAGATAACATGACGAGTAGTTTGAGGAAAATCGTGTGATCGAACTTCGGTTAGAATTTGAATTCAAATTCTCTCGAATGATTTGTCTTTATTTTAGGTTATTGATCATTTGAGTTTGATCACGATTATTATATGACTAACATTTTTTTGGGATAGTATATGACTAAAATTTTTAAAGTGAATAGTGTGTTATAATAAGATAATAACAATAAAGTTATAAAATGATATAATTGGTTAAATGATTCGAATGCTCAACCCCCAAAACCGTGTCACTCTTTTCTCGTTGAATCTACAGCTTGCTAGCTAGCTACGCGTTTCTTAGTTGTAAGATAGCTAACGTGGATGGTAGTATAGGACACTCACCCACTTCTGTTAAGGACAAGAAAGAAACATCAACATGCTACAAATTAAATTCACTTGACCAAAACAAAATAGGAGCTACGAACAGACAAAACTGATGATGGACTAAAAGCAAAATTAACAAGTTCCATGAAGGTACGAATTTGGTAAACTTACGTATCCTAAAAGTGGGCAAGGGAGATAGGAAGGAAACAAACACTTCAATTTGGAACCTAAAAAATGTGGGGATATTGAGTTGACCAAGACCAAAAAGTTTTTTTAAAAATATTTTTTGAGTAGTTATGTTATTGATGCAAAATATTCAAATCTTCCTTGAATATAAATCTCCAAACAAAATTTGCCGATCATTATAAGCGGATTACTTCTCCCTATCACATTTTTCCTAAACTTAAAGATTCGATTTTGAAATATCTCTTAAGAAATTTGAATTTAGTTATACTCAAAGTAATGTAATTTTGTTGACCAAAACAATTTTGCAACATTAATTTGCTATAACTTATTGGAATCTTGTTTTATAGAGTATACATATTATTTTTTTCTTTTATCCATCACGTCACTTATTTTATATTTTCTACCATTTTTTTGACAATTTATTTTCTATCATTCTTTTAAATATATATAAATTACTCTACTAAAATAGTTTATAGTACTATCTCTCTAATTTCTTTATCATGGTCAACATGCACACGTGCACTTATGATTGGTATTCGGTGAATCGTTAGATGGGTAGTCATGTCATTATCAAAGTGTATGTATGCATTGTCATTAAGCTACGAATTGACGGCACCGTCGCCATTTCAGCCCTAGAAGCTCTTTATCGCGATAAGATCAAATTTTTTATGGCCAAAAATATTGCACTATGAGAATTGTATGGATTAGGAGATTGAAAATGTTAAAAACATCATAATTCTACTTAATTTAAATATTCTAATTGAATTATAATTATATGCATTATTAACTTTGTTTGTATGGACTGGACTAAAAGTCTTCGTAATTTGTAAAAAAAAAGTCTTGTTAAATTTTTTTGGGTCTATTTTTCTAACTTTGAACACTTTTTGAATAAATGTATAAATAAATATATAAAGAATTTTAAATTTGTTGGATAAAGATGAATATTCAAAAAGTTCAAGCACCGATCTACAAAATATGAAAAAATAGAGATTAATCTGTATTTTTTTTATAAATTCAAGGACAGATTTTTAAAAGAGTTGAACTTTTTTAAAGGCTAACTTGTAAACATTTAAAAATATAGCAATCTTTTAGGCTATATTTAGATTAATAGAACAAAACGGAGCAGAGCGGGATGATACATGATAAATGAAGTAGAATGAAATAGAGATTACATTCCACTATTTTGTTATTTTATAATGAAATGGGTTAAAATTCTCATTCTTGAGAAGTGGAGAGAATGGAACGGATTATAACTTATTTATTCTATGGAAAATTCTATGGTGAAGTCGTGAAAATGACTTTTCTGATGAAGTTAACCCTATAACATCAAAAGTGTAGTGAGTAACACCCCACTGTTTGTACAGTGGCATCAAAAGTTCAGTCCTCATAGTATCATCAATTCATCAGATTAACAAGACTACACTTAATCTAATTTTATCCTACCTTGTTTTAAGTGCAATACCTCACAAAGTGTAACACTTAAGACTATGACATAATATCATCAAATCTGTTTGCATGTTAAAGATGTCAACGATAAAATAGTACCTGTAAGTCCAAGATGTTGCAAGCATTACTAGATGAATTACTATTGATCATTAATCAATAATCAACAATTTAAAAATGAATCAAACATTAAAATCAAAATTAACTTTTTCAAAAAAGTCAGTTTCCTGACTGCACCGTAGAAGCTCCTTTCTTCTATTTTTATCCTTATTTAAAAAAAAACACTAAACTAAAAACATTGAAAAAATACAAAACTAGGAATCTAAGTTGAGATTTATTTGTTGATATGCACTTATATTATTAATCACAAAAATTGGTTCATGAGAACAACTAAAATATGCCATAAATTTTTTGAAGAAGAAAATCTGCCATAAGATAGTTCACATATGTTGATGTTTTAGCCTTTAGAAGCAAGCCAGAGTGAGCTTGACAAAAAAAAAAGAAGCAAACAAACGGTGACCCAATCAACCCCCACCCATGCGCGCATTAACTGCCAATAATTCATTCATGCCAAATTTGGATTCCCACAAGGTATACTTTGACTAGACTTGCTCTTGATGGGGAAAGATTAATCATTAACGCAATATTGTAAGAATCAGAAGTGATATATTAACGTGGGAAAAAGAAGTTTTTGGAGGTTATTTTCCCTTGATTGATCTTCTTTTACCTTTAAATTGTTGCCATTATGGTAAAGCACCTTTCAATTCAGGAAGTCACCATCGAATACAACACGAGTGCTTAATCAACCAAATGTTGACAACAGTCAACAGTTTTACTACTCTACTTTGCCAAACCATGCCGATTGATTGATTTCAAGAAAGTGACGACGATAAAAACCCATTTTAATATTTGCTACTAGTATTATATTAAAATGTAAAAAATAATAATCAGACTGTATGTTTTTTTAAAGAAAAATGTTAACTATAGTACTGTTAAAATATTAGTTAAGAAAACAAATATATTAAAATGTTTTCTTAAAAGAAAATGTTAACCGGTGTCGTTAAGCAAATATATTAAAAATATCTTAGAACTAGTGTAATCAAACTCTTAAAGTGTAAAAAATATACTACTTCTTGCAAAATTTTCATTTTTGTTGTTTCTTTAACTAGTTAGTCCGACACTTTTTTAAATGTAATGTTTGATTCAGATGTTAATTACTTGATTGTTCTAAAATAATTACTCATGCTGTCACACAATAAGTGATAATTTTTTTAAAAAAAATAACTTATCATTTTTAAGCTATGTTTGACAAGACCAATTTTTTTAGCTTAGAATATATATATAGCTTATACTAAAGTTTATAAGTTCAAACAACTAAATTAGAAGTTATACTAGCTTATAGTATTTGGTAACAATTGCATGTCATAACTCATAAGCTTATAGTTTGTTATACTAGCTTATAGGGTATCATTTTTTAACTCAATTTTACCATTTTGTTATGTTAATTGAAAAAATCACATATTAATTAAAAGTATTTTTTATGTCATTTTATATTTATTAATTATTTAATCGTTAATTTTATCAAAGACTACAAGTTCAACATGTTAGTTTATTTGCTATCATCCATATGTTATTAGACAGTTACCTCATATCAATATTTTTCCTAAACACAACCTTAGTTTATAATTAATTTTTATTTGAATAAATCCTTTTTAATATATGTTAACGAGAACACATCAATAGTTAATAAATTGATTTGGTGAAATTGTTATTTGTTTTCTTTATTAATTCTTTGTTTTTGTTACTATATCATAGTTACAAAGTTTTCACCACTTCTAAACAGTAACTAATCTTCGTCGTTTAAGGGGTTTAAATCCTTTGATTATCACTCGGAGCAAACTATTTTTGGTATCATAATTTCTCTATTATATGCATTAAATAAGAAAATGTGACGGTTATTAGGAGGATATGAAATATTGTTTTAACATTTACATTGATGCATCATGGAAGAGCAGGGCTCACTATATAGTTTTTCAAAGTGATATATATATATATA
>Ga0315913_1007077_pt1 | contig 13523 bp, 8 predicted proteins | sample MpolsnodulesMG_FD_207736 | JGI IMG/M metagenome (GOLD analysis project Ga0315913, IMG submission 207736) | Medicago polymorpha root nodule microbial communities from Los Angeles, California, United States - small nodules | ecosystem: Host-associated > Plants > Roots > Nodule | place: USA... | reverse complement strand
GCATTTGAGATGTGTTTTGCAATTAAAAGACTTTTCTTAGAAGATGGTAATTTGGGAGTTGATGGTGATAGTTGAGTGCGCCAGAGCAAGGTAGAAGAAATAATGAAAAATTATTCCATGTGTGAAGTACATCATAAGATCTGGTAGGGCAACATGATCTGATGGTTTTTATTCATGGTTCACCATGAACCACATGGTTGGTGGTTCACCCTAGAATCCACCTTTGAATATAGTGAAAAATGAGATATTGTGTGTATATTTTCGGTCTATGTAGATATTAAAAATAATATCAAGCAGTTTGTTATAATAATAATAATAAAATAGGGAAGATAGTAAACAACATTGTTTAAATATAGTTAATTTGGGAAACATAAGGAACACAAGTGATTAGTTGATATTCTGACATAGTTTCTCTATTTTACACGAAATATATGACAAGGAAAATTCTACGGTGAAGTCATGAAAATGACTTTTTTAGTAAAGTTAACACTATAACATCAAAAATGTAATGAGTAGCACCCCACTGTTTGTACAATGACATCAAAAGTTCAGTCCTCATAGTATCATTAATTCATCAGATTAATAAGACTACACTTAATCTAATTTTATCCTACCTTGTTATAAGCGTAACACTTAAGACTATCACATAATATCATCAACTATGCTTGCATGTTAAAGATTCCAACGATAAAATAGTACTTGTAAGTCTAAGATGTTGCAAGCATTACTAGATGAATTACCATTGATCATTAATCAATAATCAACAATTTAAAAATGAATTAAACATTAAGATCAAAATTAACTTTTTCAAAAAAGTCAGTTTCCTGACTGCACCGTAGAAGCTCCTGTATGACAAACATAACAATCATTCATCGGTGTGAATGATTTTAATCATTTCAAAACTTGTCATGTGTATAATAATAATTTTATTTTATGTATTAGCTCACATTGATGATATTTTAAATAGTTTACACATTTTAGCATATTTTTTTTATAAATGGCAACTTGTCCCTAACTTATTAAGTTGAACCTTTAATCTCGAATCATTGCAGTCAATAATATCCTTGCTCATAACAAAACATGTCAATAATAATCATTAATTGCTACATTCTACTGAGATGCGTTTGATTTGTTAAAAAATGAAGGATATGATAGAACAACTCATGTTGTCCAATGTTTGATTTGTAAAACTGTTTCAGGTACAAGACAATCTGGAGGCAAATGACAAGACAAAATCTCATATTTTTGTCCCCACCAAACCACAACACAACTTTTTGTCCCTAGTACAAGTTGTCTAAAATACAAAAATAGTATTTCGTCCCTAAAAAATCGTATAAAACAAAAATTTATTCAATGACATAAAAATTTGTCATATGATGTTCTGTCTTGTGTTGTGCTCTTCTGTCTTATACTGTTTTGTCCGGTCCTTAATGGTATGCAAACCAAACACAAAACCAAAATTGCATATTGAGTAAAACAGGGTGATGTTTATTTTTGTAGTCGAAGGAAATAGGAGTAGTTTTGATTTGAGTCAAAGTGTAGTAAAAGTAAAACATTTGTGCTGTATTTAGTTAAACAAAAAACACGCCGGCGCATTTGCGAACGTGTGTTTGGGTTGGGACAATCAAACTCCTAAACAGTACTGCTGTCTGTGAGTGCTAGGGAATTGTCGTCAGTACAGCTACTACCATTCATTCATTCGGCAACGGAACGGAAATCTCAACACAACACAACACAAACCCTCTCTCTCTCTCACTTACCACCCAAACAAACTCCATTTTCGACCAGGTACCTTTCTTCTCTTCACTCTCACTCTTACTTCACATCTATGAATGTTTTTTTTTTTTTACTTAATTCTTTGTCTACATAAATGGTTGGAAAGTGATGGGTTAAGTCTCTGCAATTTTACTTAATGCTTAACATTATAATTACACAAGAATGGAAGACAAACAAGCAATTAATGGGTTAAGTTTTCTTTATGTTTATTTATTATGCATAGTGAATTTGCTCATGTCAATTAATGATTGCTATTCTCTTTGATTTCTTTCTATTTTCTATTTTGTGATGAAAAGGAGAGAAAAACAAATAACTATAATTGTATGTTGGTTATGTAGAATAAATTAAATATCTTGAAATGAAATGATTCGTTTTTAATGAATTTGGTTTCCAGGGATTGATGTGATCATGGATTTAAAACCAAAGAGGAGAAGTGTTACGGAGAATGGTGATGGTGGGGAGGATTTGGCCCTTGCAAATGGGAATGATGTTGGTCCTCTTGTTAGGCATGCTTTTGAAATGGGTCGTCCGGAGGGGCTTCTTCGCCAGATGAGTTTTGTGGTTAAGGAAAAGGAAGCTGAAATTGAGGAGATGTGCAAGACTCATTATGAGGAGTTCATCCTTGCAGTGGATGAGCTTCGTGGGGTGTTGTTTGACGCTGAAGAGTTAAAGAGTCAGCTCCATGGTGACAATTTTAAGTTACAGCAGGTTGGCAGTGACCTTCTTGTCAAGCTTGAAGAGCTTCTTGAGTGTTATTCTGTTAAGAAGAATGTGGCTGAAGCTATAAAAATGTCCAAGAATTGTGTTGAGGTGTTAGAGCTTTGCGGAAAGTGTAACAGTCAAGTTTCTGAAGGCCAGTTTTATTCCGCATTGAAAACTGTTGATTTGCTTGAGAAAAGTTACCTTCAGAGTATTCCTCTGAAGGCTCTCAAAGTGGCCGTAGAGAGAAGAATTCCTGTAATAAAATTGCACATTGAGAAGAATGTTTGTGGTCAAGTTAACGAATGGATGGTTCAGATAAGGAGTTCTGCTAGAAATATTGGGCAAACAGCAATTGGTCGTATTGCAACAGTTCGCCAAAGGGATGACGAGATGCTAGAACAGCAGAGAAAGGCTGAGGAACAATATATTTCAGGAGCAGGGAGTCTCACTTATACTTTGGATGCCGAAGAATTTGATGAAGATTCTGTTATCAAGTTTGACCTTACACCTCTTTATCGTGCTTGTCATATTCATGATTTTCTAGGAATCCGAGAGAAGTTTCGTGAATACTACTATACTAACAGATTGTTACAACTGAATTCCGACCTTGAAATATCTTCAGCACAACCTTTTGTTGAATCTTACCAGACATTTTTTGCTCAAATTGCTGGTTTCTTCATGGTTGAGGATAGAGTCCTCAGAACTGCTGGGGTCCTCCTAGTAGCTGATCAAGTTGAAACAATGTGGGAGACAGCTGTGGCTAAAATGACATCCGTGTTAGAGGAGCAGTTCTCCTCTATGGAGTCGGCCACACATCTTCTCCTGGTGAAGGATTACGTCACTCTGTTTGGGTCTACTCTTAGACAATATGGGCATGACATTGGCACACTTCTTGATGTGCTTGATAGCAGCCATGAGAAGTACCACCAGCTTCTCTTGGAAGAATGCCGGCAACAAACTGTTGATGTTCTCGGCAATGAATCATATGACCAAGTGTTGATAAAAAAGGAATCTGACTATGAGAATGTTGTTCTTTCATTTAATCTTCAAACATCAGATATTATGCCTGCTTTTCCATATGTTGCACCATTCTCCTCCATGGTACCTGATGTGTGTCGCATTGTGAGATCCTTTATCAAAGGCTCCGTTGATTACTTGTCTCATGGTATTGGTATGCATATGAATGTCTTTGATGTTGTGAGGAAGTATTTGGACAAGTTCCTGATTGACGTATTGAATGCAGTATTACTCAATACAATTAATGGTGGCAACATCGCTGTACCTCAAGTTATGCAGATTGCTACAAACATAGCTGTCCTTGAAAGAGCCTGTGATTTTTTCCTTCGACAAGCAGCCCAACTATGCGGCATCCCTTGCCGATCAATTGAAAGGTCTCAGCCAGATTTAAGTGCAAAGGTGGCCTTGAAGACGTCGAGGGACGCAGCTTATATTGGCCTATTGAACATGGTAAACAAAGAAATAGACAAGTTTATGACTACCGGTGTTAATTGGACTCCTGAGGAGACAAATCAGAATGGTAATGACTACATACATGAAGTGATCATTTACCTTCATTCTATTTTAAAGCCAGCACAACAAATTTTACCCCTGGATGCCATGCACAGAGTTGGGAGTGGTGTTTTTGAGCATATTTCCAATTCTCTAGTGGCTGCTTTCTCTAGTGATAGTGTCAAAAGGTTTAATGCAAATGCTGTTACAAACATCGAATATGATCTTCAGATCATAGAAAATTTTGCAGATGAACAGTTCTATTCTGCTGGTCTGGGAGAAATTTACAATGAAGGTAGTTTTAAGAATTGCTTGGTAGAAGCAAGGCAGTTGATTAATCTTTTGCTAAGTAGTCAAGCTGAGAACTTCATGAATCCTGGTATAAGGGAGAAAAGTTACTATGCATTGGATTACAAGAAGGTTTCTGCCATCTGTGATAAATTCAAGGATTCACCAGATGGGATATTTGGAAGCCTTGCTAATAAAAATGCTAAGCAAAGTGCTAGAAAGAAATCAATGGACGTGCTCAAAAAGCGGCTTAAGGATTTCAGTTGACAAAATATTCTTTCATTTGAATAGGGTACAATTGAGGTGGTCTTCTTCTTCTATTGTGGATGTTTAACTTCAGAATGATTAGTGTTTCTATTTTGTTCGGACTTGTTTAATTAGGCCTTAAATTTGAATGAATTTTTCATGGAACAATGCCTCATCATTGCATACAATCAAAATTTTACTACCTCTAGGATGTGATTTACTGTCTTAATATGTGTTTGTTGTTTCTGCAATCTGCACCATTCAGCTACTGGAGTGAATGTGTTGATGGATCTGGTATGCGTACATGGCCGAATATAGTTCATACTCATCTAGTTTGTTTGCAGCTTTCTCATTCGAATGCCCTTTCACACTTCTGATTCTAGTTCTAGTTTAAACTTTATGCAGTTCCTTGTGGCCATTCAATAACTTGTTTTCATATCATCACGGATACTGATATTACAATTTACATCATATTTTTGCTACACCAAAACTGATGATTCGTCAGGTTATGCTCAAGTGTATGGCAAGACTTTAGAGATGATGAACGTTCTAAAGTTAGTTAACGCAATAGCTAAAATTAAATACTTCATAAATGACGAATGTTCTAAAGTTAGCGATGTAATAGCTGAATTCGTAGTACAAGGTAATTTTATAGAAGGTTAAGTATGTTTCTAGTCCTTATAAAGTGGTACTCTTCTATCAAGTGTGGTCTCTATAAAATTTTCATCCATATTTAGTTCCTCGTTTAAGGAAGTAAATTAAATATATATGATTTTCTTTTTTTTTACTGAAATCAACTGTATGGCAATCAAACATAGATGAAAACTTTTGTAGAGAGAAATTAAACTTGATAGAAATATATATTATTGTATAAAAATTATAGTATATTTAATCCTTTGAAAAATAAGAAACTCGGTGTGGAGGAAAAAATGTAAGAAGGGAATCCAGGTCTAACAAATTTACACCTCAGCTTGTGCTCTCATTATGGTCATATGTATCACTTCCCATATATCACTATCCTACGTGACCACCTTCTCCAATTAAATAGTAAATACCCAATTTGGTATTTCAAATTAAGCACTTGCATCAGCTTAGTCCCTTATTTTATCGATATTGCAGAATAGCCCGACTTACAATTTTTTTTATCTGCAATAGCCCCTGACTTACAATTTTTTTTATCAAGTTAGTCCCTCCGTTTATTGTCTGTTAAAGGGCTATGTGAAGTTACATGCTCACAAATTGATATGAACTAGAATTTCAAATTGAAAATGTCCCATGTGTATTTCTGGTTCTCTTATTCCTCTCCTCTTCTCTGAAACCTTAAGAAATTCTTATTGATGATGAGTGTTATATTTTGAGATAGTTGCAAAACTGGATTCTAGAGCTTGCTAACTTTTTGTTCTGTCCAGAGAGAAGGAAAAATAACTTTTTCTTCGTAGTATTCTCTGCCAATATTTTGCGTATAAGCTTTGTTTTTTCCCGACAAAGAACTTTGAGGTTTCATATTTGTGCAACTTGTGGATTCTTTTCACTATTGATTCCATAGGCTGCAATCACACTGAGAGGAAGCAATGTAAAAGACAAGGCACCAGAGAGAGAAGTGGACTGAAGATGTTAATGAGAATGAATTGGCTCTTATTCGCCAGAAATACATGGAAGCAAAGTGTATGTCTCTCCATGAGACTAATGAGAGATTACGTCAATCCAAGGAGTTTGATGAATGCTTGGAAGTTTTTGACCCCCAGTAATGATTTGGTACATATATCAAGGCTGCGGTTTCTCCAACAGCGTCATCACTTTAAAATCTGTGGAACACAACCGTCAAGATGATGGTCTACTTGAATCAGGAATCGTGGCGAAAGAAATTACACAAACAATGCATGAAGACAGGAGGAGCTATGAAAGAGATGAAACCGTGTATTCTGTAGTATTTTCATTCAACAAAAAGTTGCAAACGGAAAAGAATAATGGGAACTAATTGAAATATTGAAGGGAAAAACAGTATGAGTATATACATTGCTTCTTCTAAACTCACTCTGAACTCTGAAGTATGTTGTTGGGTTGTAAGGCTGGCTTTCTTTTAATCTGTTTCTAGGTCTTGCAAGTTACTCTAAAAACAGTCTTAAACTGTATAATCTGAAGTACTATTTCGTCACTATCCAGAAGTTTGTGCTTTTTCTACCTAACTAATGAAACTAGTTCCTTGAAACTTGCACAAGTTTTGGCTTCATGGTATATTTTTAAGGAAATTGGATGACATGGTGGCAAGTTTCTACATTCAAACAATGTTTTTGGAATGTATTGGAATAGTGAAACAAATTAAAACAATACCTAGTTATAAACATCATAGGGCTTGTGATAGTTTAGCTGAAATGAATGGACTAGAAACTTCTATACGAAGATGAAAATGCAGCTCCTGAGTACAATCTCAGTTTTAGAGACTTCTTTTGAAGATGAAAATGAAGCTTACAGGGACCAAATTGATGAATGTTGTGTAAAATCAAGTCATACAGTACACGATTTTATAATATTGTTAAAGGATTTCCTTCTCCGCTGTTTGACCTTGTTGGTCATTACATTTTCTCCCCATAAAAGGTAAACTTTGTAAAGATAGAAATTTAGATTGTCAACCGTTTGTTGGATTACACACTAAAGAGGCACCAATTTGTTGACGGGTTGTTCATTTAGTTTTGAACATGTCAATCTAATTTATCCTACATCGTTTCTAACTCTAATAAAAACAGTCTTAAACAATAATTAATCAGTAAAAAAAGATAAATCAATTTAACAATGACTTGTACAAGTTGTGTCAGCTGAGTAACCTCAAATACAAATTAAATAATTTGAAAAAGAATGTTAGTTATTCAAAAATTATATAATAATAAATAGTATTTATTTATTTTCCATTATATAATAAATAGTATTTATTTATTTTTCAAATATTGAGAAATCATAGATTATTATTAGTAGTGGTGGTACTAATGCCTATTTTATAACTTTGTCATATTTAAAAAAAAATATCTCTTAACACTCATGCGACAGCTCTTGAATTATTTTTACCAAATACATATTATATGTGGAACAATCTTTTACTCCATTCAGACAAATATAGAAATTTTAAAATTGAGAAACTGAATTTCAAAAAGTGATTGAATTTACTAATATAGTTTAATTCAAGGCATTAAATTGTATTTTACAAATGTGTGAACTTGGGTTGAATTAAATTTTGTCTCATGGAAGAAAAAAATTTGATATAAGGCAGAACGAGTTCAACTTGACCTTCAAGACAAGATTAGGGTTGGTTGCCCAATCTGTATCGTGCTCACCCTTAATTCTTGGTATGATTCTTTTTGTCAATTAGCCTAGTGCAATGGAAGTTCTCGGTGGAAGCCCATGGTAGCCACGGTTCCCCACATTTTTTTTAAAAATTATAGAGAAAATGATGAAAATGCCCCTAATGTATTTGTATATTTTCTCTTTGATACCACACCACACATGAAACTTCACCCCCGGTACCATCTTCTCGGTTCTCTGCTCTCACGCGGCCGTTTCGCTGCACTCTATAGTTGGTAGATATTAATTTGGAGCTTTAGTCTTGTGTTGGAGTTGTTGTGATGATGTTTTTTTGGATGAAATTGTATATGACTTATATGCATTTCAATTATAATATTTAGTTTGTCAATTTTTTTTTATAAAATTAGTTAATATTTGCTGCTCTCCCCAACTTGTTGGACAAGATCCACCACTGATCTAGTGACTAGATATTCACCTTTAAAGTGAATAGGTGGGGTGTCGAGATTTGAACCCCGATCATGTTTATATTATGTATTATCTCTAACAACGAAACTAAGTTTTATAGGGCATCTGACAGTTCATTTGCAGGATACTATTTCATATGTGTGGTAGTGACATCTGGACCCAATAGGAGGTTATTCTGTTCGTGGCGTTTATGATTTGCTGACATCTAATGAGCATGTTCATGTTCCTCCCATCATGGATTTAATATGGCATAAGCAGGTCCCCTTAAAGGTCTCTGTTTTTGCTTGGCGAATGTTTCATGATAGATTACCAACAAAGACAAATTTGGCGACTCGCGGTGTCATTTCTCCATAGGCTCGTTTCTCTTGTGTCCTCACTTCGCCCTTTGGCCGATGGTGCAAGCGTGGATCGGGTTTAATGGTGTCGACACTCAGGTTATTCAGGATCACTTCCATCAATTTATTTATTACACATGTGGTCTGAAAGTGCGACAATTATTTATTACACATGATTTTGTGGAATGAAAGAAATAATCGATTGTTTAAAAATCAGAAATGTAATAGTTATCAACTACTTGATAAAGTAAATTATTATTCTTTGTGGTGGCGGAAAGCAAAGCAGGTTAATTTTGTTTTCGGTACCCAAATGTGGTGGTCGAATCCCCTAATATGTTTGGGTATCAGCTAGCACTGTTTTCATGTTACTCATTGGATAATTCGTATAAAGTTTTATAGAGACAAAATGAATAATTATTTATTTCAGAAAAAAGTAAATTGAGAAAATAAAATAGGATATCCAATGCACGCATAGGTGAGTCATATGTTGGGTTGGAGTTGGATAGTATAAAGGGTAAAGCTGTCTTTTCCATTAAGTAACCATTTGCCGCTGTTACGTGTCCTTGGACGCTCACTCTTCTTTCTTTACTCCTCCTGTCTTGTGAAACAAGAAAAACGCCCTTTTCTTTTCTTCCCAAACAAGGATTCCTTGGATTGCGTGCTTAATTAATCTCAACCGTACACCCTTTCAATCCAACGGCTCATCCCCACTCTCTCTGTACTACGATAATAACACTCTCTCCCTCTTTCTTCAGCGGTTTTTAATCATCATCATCATAATAAACCCTAGTTAGCCGAATCTCTCTAACTCTCTCTCTCTCATCGATCGCTCTTTTCTTCTCTCTCTCACTCTCTTCGCTTCGCTTCCGATTATTTCCCTTTGTTTTTGTTTCAGGTTCGATTTTATATAATCTTTTCCTCTCACTCTTCATCTGATTTCTCTTTTTTTTTTTTTTTTTTTAATTCGACTCGATCATCGTTCGAGTAACGATGGCTCTTGATTCTATGTAAGAAACAGAAAATAAAAAAACCCGGTTCGATTTTTCTGATAGAAGGAACCGTACGGCAATGCCGGCGGCAGGTATGAGGCGGTCCACTAGGGTTTTCGGAGTGGTTATGAAGGGATCCGAATCGGGTCGGGTCCTCCGGTCCGGACGTCGGTTACTTCCCGAAGATAAGATAAAGAGAGAGAACGAAGGGGATGATTGGCCTATCCCGCCGCCACCACTGAAAAACAAAGCTGATGTGCCGAAAAAGGTGCTAGTTGTGCCCAAAACGGAGGCTGAGGAAGAGCGAGCGGTAAAACCGGTGAAAAGGAGCCGCGTTGGCGTCGGAGTGGACAGGATGTATGGTATTGCGTATACTAGAAAGCGGAGAAGGACTGCTGGTGCTGCAAGCATGGAACTTTCTAGTAAGAAAAGAGAAGAAAGTGGTGAAATTAGTGTGTTTTCTGTTGTTGTGAAGCCCTGTGCTGCAAAGAGTGGCCGGTTTTCGTCTTTGTTGGTTTTGATCTTGAGATACATGATGATGATGAGGTTCACAGTTACATTACCTGAGGTTTTTGCCTTTTTTCTGTCCAAACCATCACAGGGTGTACAGTTTCTGCAGGTATATTCTTCATCTGCGTGTATTTATCTTTAATTTGATTTACTAAATTTATTGGATTGAATTTAAATTCGAGAAAAGCAACATGATTACTTGCGAAAAAATGCATACTTTATCACTGTTACATGTTCTCATGATATATGTATATGCAGGGTTCTCCTCCTTCCAACACTGGAATCTGCCGTTTTTTTGAGATCACACAGTTCATTCCATTGTTCTCTGTTGATTTTTCCGCTGTTCCGGTTTATTTTGAGTATCTGCACTCGTCAATGCTTTTAGATTTTCTCTTTAGGTCATTTTTTATTGTACAGAATCCAATAAATGCACATAGTGATGATAAGGATCATGAGGAGGAAATTAGTTTCCTGAAATACAAGGACGAATTGCAGATTTTGTTTGATACTGTTGAAAGAGAACCTTCTGCAAGTGGTACTGTTATCCCTGATGTTATTCAAATCAGTGACAGTTTATCCTTACCTACGTCTGCCAATGGTACTGGGCAGCCTCGTAGTCGGAATGGGCAGTTTAGAAGTGTTCTGAACTCTAGGTGCATTCAGAAGAGGAGGAGTTCACTCAAGAAAAGGAAAGCTCATAGTCCTTCAACGATGACTTTGCGCAGAAGTAATGGATCAGTAGCTTCGGATTTAGTGGGTGGTAGAAAATGCAATATCCAGTTCTCTGGTATGACATCCACCAAGAGACATAGAAGTTTTGTCAATGAGAATACTGCTGGAAGCTTAAAAGAAGCAAGTTCTGCCAAACTGGGTTCAGCACAAAGTGTAGATTCTTCTTTCTGCTTTGCAAACATATTGGTTATAGAGTCAGACCGGTGTTACAGGGAAGATGGTGCAGTTGTCACTTTAGAGATGCCTGATTCAACCGAATGGCTTCTAATAGTTAAGAGAGGTGGATTGGAAAGATACACTTGCAAAGCTGAACAAGGGATGCCATCTTGGTCATCCAACCGGTTCACTCATGCATTTATGTTTTCATTGGATAATGGTTGGAAGCTGGAGTTTCCCAATCGCAGGGACTGGCATCTCTTTAAAGACCTTTATAAGCAGTGTTTCGATCGAAATATCCATGGTCCTGTTGCTATTCCAGTGCCAGTCGTTCATGGGGTCTCTTCCTATGCTGAAAGCAACAACAATTTTATCTTTCAGCGACCAGCCACATATATATCTGAGCATGGGGATGAGATAACTAGAGCAATGACAAGGAGAACTGCAAATTATGACATGGACTTTGAAGATGAGGAATGGCTGAGCAAGCTCAATAATGTGTCTCAAGAGCATGTTTCAGAGGATAATTTTGAGTTAATCATTGATGCTTTTGAGAAGGTTTATTATTGTAATCCAGATGATTCTTTTGATGTAAAATCTGCGGTCAGTAGTCGTCAGGATCTTGGTAGCATGGAAGTTATTGAAGCGGTATACACCTATTGGATGAGAAAACGGAAGCAAAAACAGTCTATGCTAATTAGGGTTTTTGAGGTAAATTTACATTAGTTATATTTTGTCGCATGTTTGTTTATGTTTCATGCATAAAGCAAAAACATTCTATGCTAATTAGGGTTTGAGGTAAATTTACATTAGTTATATTTTGTCTGTGATGCATGTTTGTTTATGTTTCATGCATAAAACGTTTTTGTCTCTTCCCAAGTCCCAAAACAATGTTTGTCTGTTGCCTTTCCATCCCAGTCTGAAAATATAGAAGATTACTGGTGTGTATGAGCTGTGGTAAAATGGTGTTTTCCATATATTTTGAAAATCTGGAAGTTCGCATGTATTATAGCTAAGCCTAATATATTGTGCTTTTCTTAGCCTTTGTTTTTGCTAATATGGTTGACTTCAATTTAAATCTGCATCTTATAGCTAAGCCCTTGCTTCTTATGTGGAGGCCACTTTTATTCGTTCTTGCATGTCTGCAAATAGGTTGTTGATCATTTAAAAAGTCATGAAAATTACATGGAAATGTGCTCCTTGTCTCTTAATTTTTCTTGTATCTTAAATGACATAGCCGATACGACGCCAGAAATAACGCAATTTATGTGGTCTGAAGGGGCTTGTTGCAATTGATTAGTATAGTTGATACCTATGCCAATCTTATATAACATGAGCACATCTAGATAGATTTTTCTCTCAATCTAAGTTTTGGCAAAATTAAGAATACTTAGTTGTTGTAAAGTGCTGTACTGCATCCCTATTATTATTATTTTTGGCGGTGAGCATCCCTATTATCTAGTTGATGTGGTTATTTTTTGTCAGATTTATCAATCAAAGAGGGCATCACTTATTCCGAAGCATTTTCTGCGAAAGAAGAGGTCATTTAAGAGACAGCCAAGTCAGTTTGGTAGAGGCAGTCAACCAAGTTCGTTCAGAGGTAATTTTATTTATACTTTGTCTTCAACCAGATTAAATGTAGAATTCTTTTGTTAAATGTTTTGATTCCAAATATGTTGGCCTTCACTATGGTTGGTGTTGAATTTTGATGTACTTGTTTTTTCTTTATCCTTTACGGTAGGAGTAGATAAGGACCTAAATTTTATTTGGTCATGTTGCAATATAAATACTTGAATATTACCAGTTTGTCCAAATATGATCTTTAGTTGTATTTTTTTTTAAAATTAAATATTCCTACATTTTCCTTTTTTTAGCTATTTCATTTGCAATGTAGTATCTCGTAACTGTGTTTATAAATTCGTCAAATACCAGATTCTTTATTTAGCATGTCATAACATGGTACTAGGTCTGCAATTTTATGCATATTTAGAAGAATTATGTTCTAGAATATGTCATAACAGTTAAATGACTGGGATATTTAATTATATGGTAGAACAATGGGTTTTGTGTTCATCTTCTGTTCTTAAATCGCAATGGAATTTATTTGATAAGCATTTAAGTTGCAGATGTCTGTCTGCCTATGTTAAATATAAAGAGCGTGTTTAAAGTTCGTCATATCTTGTATTGATTTTCAGCAATGGTAGCTGAACAGGATGCCTTGGCGGTGGATAGAATGCGTAAGGCTGAAGAAGCTAGAACCTCAGCAAAAAAATCCACTGAAACAGCCATTGAAAAACGCAAAGAGGCTCAATTTCTTGCTAAAAATGCAGATTTGGCAACCTACAGGGCCTTGATGATGCTTCGAGTAGCAGAAGCACTAGCTATTGCTGGAGAATCAGGAGAAGTTGTGGCCAAGGACATTCTTGGGATTGATGGTTAGAGATAAACCCCGTTCCGGATGCTAATCATATGCTAATCATAACACCATACATTTTATTACAGGAATGCTCAGGTCGCGGGG
>Ga0315913_1007076_pt1 | contig 13526 bp, 14 predicted proteins | sample MpolsnodulesMG_FD_207736 | JGI IMG/M metagenome (GOLD analysis project Ga0315913, IMG submission 207736) | Medicago polymorpha root nodule microbial communities from Los Angeles, California, United States - small nodules | ecosystem: Host-associated > Plants > Roots > Nodule | place: USA... | reverse complement strand
ATGATAATATAAATAAAGATTTTGCTTCCAAAAAAATCATCATAAGATAAGATTTGACTTGGAGTACTACTACTAGTACTACATTTCGAGATCATGGATCTCTTCACCTCTCGAGGAGGTTGGACTTTCCTCACTTTCAATAAAATGTGCAGTTTGATTTGAATTTCAATGTACAAAGCTCACACACCAGTAAATGTGTGATCCAAGAGAGATTTGAACCCCATGCATTTATTATGTGATCATCCACACGTGAATTAATAAGATTTATATATAAATATCAAACCATTGAAAATGTATGTAGTAGTACTATAAAGTAGTATGTCCCTCTTTCTCGTATCTCAATTCTCATTCTCAAGAGGTTAAAGTACAGTTAATATAATTCCATTTAAACTTGCACAAAAATATATGTTCTCATCCATGATCCATGTGCAAGGTAGTTTGTGAATGTAAACAACTACACTAGCCCTACTTTTCAGGTTGATGATACAATACATGCCTTCAACCATACGAACACCTAATACAAAAAGATTGTTGAGTAGTCTTAGAATAACTTAGGTCTGCAACTTCTTAGACATGCTCACATGACTTCACTATCTTAATTACTCCTAACATATACTTACATATATAATTAAATATCATGAAGGCAAATATTCATTCAACCTGCAACTCTGAAACTGTCATGCCATGGAGGCCTTACGATGTTTCACAGCATCACTGTTACTACCATTCTTCTTCTTCCTCATTTTTCTCTTCACTTCTCAGAAAGGATATCATTTTTCCTTCTTTGTTTTTCCTTTCTCTCTTCCTACCATAAAAGACATGAATAACAAAACACAAGTAATTAAATCTCATCAGTTTCTGACTTATAACTCTTCATATAGAAGCTTTGACCATAAAACAAACAGTATCATTAAGGTATCAACAATGATCAGCAAAAAAAATTCAGCTCAAAGTTTTGTATTATGATCTATCCGTTTTCTCAAACCAAAGTTTCTATTTCATCATCTTTGTTTGCATGCAGAAAATTATGAGTAGCTTGGATAGAGTTGAAGGAAGTTTGTCCGAAGCTCGAGCCTCAATTCGAGAAGCAATTCTTTCAAGGAATTACAGTACTTCAAGGAGGCGTGATGTTTTTGTCCCAAGAGGGTCCATTTACAGAAATCCATATGCTTTTCATCAGTTAAGTTTGAGAAATTCTGAATTAAAATTTCAATGTTTTAGTCTTTAAAAATGGCACTGTTGCATTCGCGACTTTGATATTATAAAAAATTATAATCAAATATAGTTAGCATGACTTTGATACTGCGAAAAATCATAGTCAAGTACAGCTAACGCAACCACGTAATTGTGATTGCAAACTTCAAAAATTGTGATGTTGCAACTACTATCGCGGTTGCTGATAATTTTTTAAAACATTGGACATATAGTTGCACCTGCAATTCAAAACCTTGATAACCTACTATGATTCTTTATTACTAACAAGTCCTTGTTTTTTTTTCTCAATAAAATTATGAAAATCAGGAGCCACATGGAAATGGTGAAGAGATTGAAGATTTGGGTATACCAAGAAGGAGAGCAACCAATAGTACATGATGGACCAGTGAACAACATATATGCAATTGAAGGTCAATTTATCGATGAAATAGACAATAGCAAAATTAGTCCTTTTAAGGCTAAGCACCCTAATGAAGCACACATATTTTTCCTTCCTTTTAGTGTTGCAAATGTGGTTCAATATGTTTATAAGCCAATTGTGTCCAAAAAGGATTTCAACCGTGACCGACTTCATAGAATGGTGGAGGATTATGTAAATGTTGTGGCTCATAAGTATCCTTATTGGAATAGAAGCAATGGTGCTGACCATTTTCTCCTCTCTTGTCATGACTGGGTAATTTTCTTGTCCCTTCATTTGATTATTATGCAACTTCAACATGCTGAGGTTTATTATTATTTTTTCATAATATGCATGTGTGTAATGTCTAGTGTCTATAACTCTGCATTAAATTTGTTTAACCATCATGTACATTTTAAAAATAGTGCTAATATATACTTCAATCAAATAGTAATTATTGTAGTGAATTTGGTTATGAAGGCATGTCCCTATTATTTATTTTCATTTTATTGAAACATGTCATTAATTTAATCCATAATGTTATTTTAAAAAATTCATATAACGACTGGATTTGATGAACCTGGTGTCAGGAATCAACTATATTGCTGTAATTGAATTAAAACCAGCAGATAGAATAAATGCCTTACTTGGAGATTCATATTTCATGTAATGTTTTCAATTTTGCAGTTCAATTAGTCTGACATAATAGAAATATTTTATTAACATTATAAGCTATGCTTTAAATTTTTTAATGTCTGCAACCAAAGTTTAAATAAAATGCTTTTACTTTACTTGATAATTCAGGCACCAGAAATCTCAGATGCAAATCCAAACCTCTTCAAAAATTTCACAAGAGTCTTATGCAATGCCAACACTTCTGAAGGGTTCCAGCCTAAAAGGGATGTGTCTATCCCTGAAGTGTACTTACCAGTTGGAAAATTAGGCCCACCAAATCTGGGCCAAAGCCCATTAAACAGAACCATATTAGCCTTCTTTTCTGGTGGGGCCCATGGTGACATTAGAAAATTGTTACTAAATCATTGGAAGGACAAAGATGCACAAGTTCAAGTTCATGAGTATCTTCCAAAGGGTCAAAACTATACACAGTTAATGGGACTAAGTAAATTTTGTTTGTGTCCAAGTGGTTATGAAGTGGCTAGTCCAAGAATTGTGGAAGCAATTAATGCTGGGTGTGTGCCTGTGATTATATCTCAGAATTATTCCTTGCCTTTCAATGATGTGTTGAATTGGAGTGAATTTTCAGTAGAGATCCCAGTGGAGAAAATAGTCGAGATTAAGACTATATTACAAAATGTTTCAAAAGATAAGTACATGAAGTTGCATATGAATGTGATGAAAGTTCAAAAGCATTTTGTTATGAATAGGCCTGCTAAGCCTTTTGATGTGATGCACATGATACTTCATTCAATTTGGCTTAGAAGACTTAATTTCAGACTCATTGATTCACAATAAAAAAAGTTGTTACTGCATGAAAGTGTCCCTTCAGGCAAGTTTGGATATAGCTCATAAGAGCTTGTCTACTGGTATTTTTGTTGAGTAACTCAAAGTTTTCGACAGATGTTAGTTGTTAATTTGTTAGGAGATGAACCTCTTTACCGGTACCACCTGGATGGAAGTCTCTTATGCTGATTTTTTTTTGTCAAGTAGCCGTCTCCTATACAGAATTTAATTCCATGTAATTTGATACGAGTTATCGTGGCTAAAATAAGATAACTCTTGAAGATTTTTCAAGTAATTATGTTCTGGGAACGTTATAGATTCAATTGGAATATAATTGTACAGACAAAAGCAATTGATTTCATTGGGTTAACAGTCCTAATGTAACTATGGCCCATGGCCTGATTAAAGTTTCACCTGTTAGTTTAGTGAGTGGCCGTAGCTGTCATATGATTAATTAATGTACATTAGTTTAAGTTTCAACACTGCTCTTATTTTAGCTAACGCTTCTCTATATTATTAATTGATTAATGTTTCTTTCCAAAATTTAGCAGATGCTTAATGCCATAGAAATGTTCAGGACATGTTCACGTGAGCATCTATGTAAGTGGGCCGTAGCTGACGGCACCATTTATTCGTTACATTGTTTGCTTATGTAACAAGTTTAAAAAATTGATTAGCTTTTGTTTTGTTTTGAGATAAGATAAGATTATTTATTTGGTGTTAAGTCACTATCGTCAAATCTTAATCAAACTATACTATCGCCTATTATCTCATTCTATTTTATTAGTTAAAATTAAAATTTACATGAGTTTTAATATATACTATGATTTAATTATTTGACTTCATGAGATCGGTATGATTTAGTGGAAGAGAGTATAGCTAACACTCATCTTATAATATATACTAAGTTATTTTATACACGGTGGTGATGCTGAGGCATCTTGTCTTGGGGCAGATTTTCAACTTCTGAATGAAGTGATGAAAGTTTTCAAATCTTCATTAATATGCCCTTTGATCTTTCTAGTGTTCTTCCTCAATTTTTTCCTTGTATTCTTCACTCCTTCAAATGAAGATCATAGGATTCATATCCACTCACCTTCTTTAGCACTTTTTAATATCAAAGGGAAATCACATCACGAGCTTCTTTTTACCTCTTCAAATAATGGCAGCTATAACATTACAAGTCAAACATGGATTAAGGTATTCAATATTCAACCTTGATAATCTTTGGAAAAGTGTTCTCATTGTTTTTACATGTCTTTTTAAACTTTTTTGTTTTCATTTTGGCCATGGGAGAAAGAATATGACTGGCTTGGAGAAGATTGAAGAAGGTTTATCACAAGCACGAGCGTTGATTCAGAGAGCAATTCGGTCCAAGAAGTACACAACCACCATGAAACAGAGTTTTGTTCCAAAAGGGTCCATTTACTTGAATCCACATGCTTTTCACCAGTTAAGTTTAATTATAACAATTTTGAATTTATGCTTTTTAAATTATAGTAGTAACTTGGGAAAGGAAGAGAGACATATATAGGAATATTTAAGGGAGATGCACATGTTTATTTATATTTGTTTTAGAGGGAGTGCTTTAAAAAAAATGCCCTCTTTTTCTATAGTGTATTGTTGTCAAATTTGATCACTCCTAGTAGTTTATACTTGTACAATGTACACCAATTAGTTTATTTACTATAAGACATTATTCTCCCCAAAACCAGGAGCCACATGGAGATGGTGAAGAGATTCAAGGTATGGGTATACAAGGAAGGAGAGCAACCATTGGTACATGATGGACCTGTAAACAACAAATATTCCATAGAAGGTCAATTCATTGATGAAATGGATACAAGTAACAAGAGTCCATTCAAGGCTACCCATCCTGAACTTGCCCATGTTTTCTTTCTTCCTTTCAGTGTTTCTAAGGTCATTCGCTATGTTTACAAGCCTAGACGGACCAGATCAGATTATGATCCTCATCGGTTACAGCTTTTAGTTGAGGATTATATTAACATTGTTGCAAACAAGTATCCTTATTGGAACAGAAGTCAAGGTGCTGACCATTTTCTGCTTTCATGCCATGATTGGGTAGGTTCACAATTTCACCATTTTCTGCTTTCATTATCATTTTTGAATTTAAAGTCTATGTGATGTTACAAGAAAATACCCTTTACTTAATGATTCAGGGACCAAGAGTTTCATATGCTAATCCTAAACTCTTCAAGTACTTCATCAGAGCACTCTGCAATGCCAACACTTCAGAAGGATTTTTGCCCAACAGAGATGTGTCCATCCCTCAATTGAACTTGCCTGTTGGAAAGCTTGGCCCACCTAATACAGACCAACACCCTAATAACCGAACAATCTTAGCTTTTTTTGCTGGTGGGGCCCATGGTAAGATTAGAAAAAAATTGCTCAAGCGTTGGAAGGACAAGGATGAAGAAGTTCAAGTTCATGAGTACCTTCCAAAAGGTCAAGATTATACAAAGTTGATGGGTCTAAGCAAGTTTTGTTTGTGCCCTAGTGGACATGAAGTGGCAAGTCCAAGAGTGGTGGAAGCAATTTATGCAGGTTGTGTACCAGTGATAATTTGTGACAATTACTCTTTGCCTTTTAGTGATGTGCTTGATTGGAGTCAATTCTCCATGGAAATTGCAGTTGATAGAATACCAGAAATTAAGACTATTTTACAAAATATTACAGAAACAAAGTATAGGGTGTTGTATTCAAATGTTAGACGTGTACGAAAGCATTTTGAGATGAATAGGCCAGCAAAGCCATTTGATTTGATACATATGATACTTCACTCTGTTTGGCTCAGACGTTTAAATTTTAGGTTAATAACTTCTGATTAAATTTTAGATTACATTTGATACAAATGTATCTTTCTTTCAAATACAAATTTTTAAGCGTCAAAAACATCAAAATTAATATTTAATTCTAAAAAAAATAAATCCGAATCATTACTTCTACAAATGACACATGATCATACTTTTCGATGGTTTGATGACAACAATAAGGGAATGGCTTCTACAAAAGATCTGATCATACATTCTGATTGCTCCAACAATAATGATGAGGGAGCTGCTTCAACTTTACACTCTAACTCCAACAATTCATAGCCATTGGACATGAATATATTCCATTTTCAAAGGGAATAGAGCTTTAGTTGTACTCATATATTGTAATGGTTATTGAAAATAGTGTTTTCTGTAGCTGCCTTAGACCTTTAATTGTACATATATACATTGATGCTATAACACTTGTTTGAATTGTTTCGAAGTAAGGGATATTCTTTTCAAGATTGGTTACAAACTAACAATTGTCTTTTACCAGGAAGGAACTTCTTTTGTGGTTTATGACTTGTGTTAGCGCAACTGTGGGGGTTTGGTACAAAGGTTGAACTTGACATGCACTGTTTTTTGATTGATTAACCATATTTGTCGCAACTTGCGACTAATCATATGGTTCGAACCCCGGTCATGTCAGTTGAGTTAGAACTTATGAGACAACTAACTTGCAATTATTTAAAAACTTAAATATATTATTGGTTTTTGCATTTTCGCCATTTTTTGGTATTAATCTTTGCAAATATTTTTGTTTGGTTTAGGTTTTCGCACTTTGTAAAAAAATTAATCTAGGTCCTTACGTTAAAAAAAAGTCAAAATTAACGAGTTGACCTACGTCACAATAAAAGAATTACTAAAATTAAAATAAATCTAATAAAACAATTGATTTTTAATTAGTTTTATTATTATTTAAATTAAAATTTATTCAGATTTAATTAAAAAATAGAACCTTTTATAATTATCCTCAAATATAGAGCAAGCAAGCAATGCCTATAAATAGAAGAGTCAATCCAATTATAGAATTTATGCACCTTCCCTCATTAGTAGAACCAGAAGAGAGCAATGCCTATAAAATAAAACACGATTGTTACCAAATCGAAATCGATTCCACAACGTTAAAACCCTAAACCCTTCTGTGTATCGCTTTGCCATAGCCATGTATCTCTACAATCTCACTCTGCAACGGCCCACCGGCATTGTCTGTGCAATCAACGACAACTTCTCCGACTCCGATGACGGTAAAGCCCAAGAGGCAAGGTTCTCGAACTTCTTCGCCCCGACAAATTTGGCCGCATTCAATCAATCCTTTCCGTCGAGGTTTTCGGCACCATTCGCTCCCTGTCTCAGTTCCGTCTCACCGGAGCTCAGAAAGACTTCATTGTCCTTGGTTCTGACTCCGGCAGAATCGTAATCCTCGATTACAACAAACAGAAAAACGTTTTCGATAAAATTCACCAAGAGACGTTCGGGAAATCCGGTTGCCGGAGAATTGTACCTGGTCAGTATCTTGCAATTGATCCTAAAGGTAGAGCTGTTATGATTGCTGCTTGTGAAAAACAGAAGCTTGTTTATGTTTAGGTTAACAATTTCTTCGCCTTTAGAAGCTAATAAATCTCATACTATTGTTTTTTCAATTTGTGCTGTTGATTGTGGTTTTGAAAATCCTATATTTGCTGCTATTGAATTGGATTATTCTGATGCTGATCAGGATGCTAATGGTGTGGCAGCTTCTCAAGCTCAGAAGCATTTGATTTTTTATGAACTTGATTTGGGTCTTAATCATGTTTCTAGGAAGTGGTCTGATCAGGTTGATAATGGTGCTAATATGCTTGTGACTGTTCCTGGTGGTGCTGATGGCCCAAGTGGGGTGCTTGTTTGTGCTGAAAATTTTGTTATTTATAAGAATCAGGGTCATCCGGATGTTAGGGCTGTGATTCCGAGACGTGCTGATTTGCCTGCTGAGCGTGGTGTTCTCATTGTTTCGGCTGCTATGCATAAAGCGAAGAATTTGAAACCAGAGGAGTTTAAATTGTTTTCCTTTTGCAGACTGAGTATGGTGATATCTTTAAGGTAACTTTGACCGATGGTGGTGGTGACCGTGTCTCTGAATTGAATATTAAGTATTTTGATACTATTGCTGTTGCCATATCAATTTGTGTGCTCAAGTCGGGGTTCTTGTTTGCAGCTTCCGAGTTCGGGAATCATGCATTGTATCAGTTTAAGGGAGTAGGGGATGATGATGATGTGGTAGCGTCGTCTGCGAATCTGATGGAAACGGAAGAGGGTTTTCAGCCTGTGTTTTTCCGGCCAAGGAGACTCAAAAACCTTGTTAGGATTGACCCAGTTGAGAGTTTAATGCCTATCATGGATATGAAGGTCAGTAATCTCTTTGAAGAGGAGACTCCCCAAATTTTTACTCTTTGTGGGCGCGGTCCTCGGTCATCTCTGAGGATCGTAAGAATTGGTTTGGCAGTTAGTGAGATGGTGGTTTCCAAGCTTCCTGGTATACCTAGCGCTGTTTGGACCGTGAAGAAGAATGTTATGGATGAGTTTGATGCATATATCGTCGTGTCCTTCACAAATGCCACACTTGTGCTTTCTATTGGTGAGACTGTTGAAGAAGTCAGCGACAGTGGTTTTCTGGATACTGCTCCCTCCCTCGCTGTTTCTTTGATAGGCGATGATTCTCTCATGCAGGTTCATCCAAATGGCATTAGGCATATTAGGGAGGATGGCCGTACTAATGAGTGGCAAACTTCTGGAAAGAGGACAATTGCAAAAGTTGGGTCCAATAGACTTCAGGTTGTTATTGCGCTGAACGGTGGGGAGCTTATATATTTCGAAGTCGATGTAACTGGTCAGTTGATGGAGGTGGAGAGGAATGAAATGTCAGGAGATGTTGCTTGTTTGGACATTGCTCCAGTGCCTAAAGGCAGACTAAGATCCCGTTTTCTTGCAGTTGGCTCATATGACAAGACGATCTGAATCTTATCGCTGGATCCCGATGATTGTATGCAGACTCTAGGTATACAGAGTCTTTCTTCAGCTCCAGAATCTCTTCTTTTCCTTGAAGTTCAAGCATCTGTTGGTGGTGAGGATGATGCAGATCATCCTGCTAGTCTTTTCCTGAATGCTGGTTTGCAGAATGGTGTCTTGTCTAGAACTGTGGTGGATATGGTCACAGGTCTACTTTCTGATACCCGTTCCCGATTCTTAGGATTAAAAGCCCCAAAGCTGTTTCCCATTATTGTAAGAGGAAAGCGTGCTATGCTTTGCCTGTCAAGTCGACCTTGGCCTGGTTATATTCACCAAGGACATTTCCTTTTAACACCCCTTTCATATGAAACCCTTGAATATGCCACGTCATTTTCATCTGACCAATGTTTGGAAGGTATAGTGTCTGTTGCTAGCGAGGCATTGAGGATTTTTACCGTTGAAAGGTTAGGAGAAACATTTAATCAGACTGTTATTCCTCTTAGATACACGCCAAGAAAATTTGTGCTGCAACCAAAACGGAAACTTGTGGTGGTGATTGAGAGTGATCAAGGAGCACTTACAGCAGAAGAGCGTGAAGCTGCAAGGAAAGAGTATTTTGAGGCTGCTCAGGCTGGGGAAAATGGGACTGGAAGTGAAGATCAAATGGAGAATGGTGGGGAGGATGAGGATAACGACGATTCCCTCTCTGACGAGCATTACGGCTATCCAAAATCTGAATCAGATAAGTGGGTATCCTGCATCAGAGTTCTTGATCCAAGGACAGGAAATACGACCTGTCTTTTGGAGCTTCAGGAGAATGAGGCTGCATTCAGCATATGCACTGTAAATTTTCATGACAAGGAATACGGAACCCTTTTAGCTGTTGGTACAGCCAAGGGACTGCAGTTTACACCCAAAAGGAGTTTAACTGCTGGATTCATTCATATATATAGGTTTCTAGATGATGGAAGGTCTCTTGAGCTTCTTCGCAAAACTCAGGTTGAGGGTGTTCCTCTTGCACTATGTCAGTTTCAAGGAAGATTACTTGCAAGAATCAGACCTGTGCTCAGGATATATGATTTGGGAAAAAGACGATTATTAAGAAAATGCGAGAACAAGTCATTGCCCAGCTCTATTGTCTCTATTCATGCCTACCGTGATCGAATTTATGTAGGTGACATCCAAGAGGTACGTATCTATACAATTTTTGTCATTATTTGTTGAATATCTGGATATTTGAGTTAGACATTCCGACAATCATCGTTTGTTATGGCTTCTGCCTTTTGCTGTTAGCATTTGTTATCGCAAATTTTTCTTAAGAATGCTCCAGATGGAATTATACTATTTTGGAAAACTAGACTAAGGCTTCTATAAGGAATTAAAATTTTCATAATTTTGCAAACAGACAACATGTTTGTTCACAGATTCAATGTGTTACTACTCCTATTTCTGCACACAAAATAAATCTTCAGCTAATTGTGTTTTGTGTATTCTCTCCAGTCTTTCCATTACTGCAAGTATAGACGAGATGAAAACCAGCTTTACATATTTGCTGATGATTCCGTTCCAAGATGGCTTACTGCGTCATACCACATAGATTTTGACACCATGGCAGGTGCAGACAAGTTTGGAAATATCTTTTTTGCGCGGTTGCCACAGGATGTTTCTGATGAGATAGAAGAAGATCCTACTGGTGGGAAGATCAAGTGGGAGCAGGGAAAGCTGAATGGAGCTCCCAATAAGGTTGAAGAAATTGTACAATTCCATGTATGGGATGTGATCACAAGCTTGCAAAAGGCTTCTCTTGTACCAGGTGGTGGAGAGTGCATTGTATATGGAACAGTTATGGGAAGTGTTGGCGCATTACACGCGTTTACTTCACGAGATGATGTTGATTTCTTTTCTCATTTGGAGATGCATATGAGACAGGACAATCCTCCTTTGTGTGGAAGAGACCACATGGCTTATAGATCTGCCTATTTTCCTGTTAAGGTATATACTAAACTAATATTATGCTGTTTTTTCTTTCAGTTATTACAAATGGTTGCTTGCCGTCCATACGGGATAAAAGCATCCTCTCCATTACATTTTCATGACTTGTTCTGTCTGAGGCTTTTTATCTTCTGCCTTTAATGAAAACATTAACACACCTAAATGTGCCATTTTTTCATTCATTTAGTGTAATTTTAACCAATGTAAATTGGAAGTAACTTAGATTAGACTCTAATCTAATAAAAATAGGTTGTGCGTGTTCCATTCTTGTATCTTAGCTATACTATGTGTGCTTGATAATATTTTTGACACTTGAAACTTTGGTTTTCTTATATACCTTTTGCACTGCTGTCTGTTCAACGTTGTTAAATAGCGGCACCCTTTAGCATAGCAGAATTTGAACAAATCATTATCGTTCCGTGATCTGTTATTTAGTACAATATATTGTCAAGTAGCCGTTGTTGCAGAACTGTAGCACGGTAGCATACCAGAATTTGAAACAAAACACTATTTTCCATGATCCAGGTTTGACGACACTGTCAGTTGCACATCATTTTGTAGATTATCGTAGATTGTAGATGTAAATTTCTTTCATGCCTTTTCAATGATGTAGTCTGTCATCTAGAATGTGAAAGTGAAGGCTTGTTATTTGAATAGGATGGCTGCCTAATAGTTTCCCTCTACCAAATCCTAAACTTGTTTGTTGAAATCTTATAAAAAATTGATTTTTATTAACTTTCTGTTATAGGTTGATACTGATATTGTTGCTTTTGAGTGTATAAAAGCGGTCTGCTGACTTTAGTTTGCTTTTCTTAGTGATTTTGGTTTTAGTGTAGCGTAGCAAAATCCTTCTGATTCAGTTCTTGCTCCTCCGAATGTTGGTGGATTTAGAGGAGAGCTATGGTTCATAAGATTTTATATGGCATCAGGCTGAAATGTATTTGATAAAATGCAACACAAATTTGTGAGGACATAACATGTAAATTAGCCTTTTTCCTTTAACTCTAGCCCCTCTCCTCGATAATCCAAAATGAAAAGGATTAACTTCCCTCACCTCGATGAAATTCGTCCTCCTGTGAACCAAACAAAGATAGGCTTATCTCCCTTCTCTCAACCAAACAAAATGTCTAATTATGTCCCTCCCCTCCAATTAACCCATCCCTTTTTCCTCATTTGAATGAAAGTCTTGATTCAGTTGCTGTGAAATTGTTGATCAATCAGTTTCTTTAATTTTTGACAATTCTGAGAGGCCTTCATATTTGTGTAGGATGTGATTGATGGGGACCTATGTGAGCAATTCCCGACATTGCCGATGGATTTGCAGAGAAAAATTGCCGATGAATTGGACAGGACTCCTGGAGAGATACTAAAGAAACTTGAGGAAGTACGGAATAAGATTATTTAACAAATGCTTGTTAGAAAGGTATGGTTCCCTATTTTTGGTTTGTGCTACTGTTTTTATCTGTGCAATAGATTTTGATAACTAACTGACAGTTTTTTAATCTATGAACAGGGGGGAAATTATGCACTCGTGCAATATTTATAATAGACCTGCAAAATGGCAAGTCAAAAGGTCATTTACTTTTTCCCGCTTTGAATGGTTATGTCTTCAAATCGTTCTGGTAGCTTCCTGTGCTGTAGTGATCACCATTGGCATCTCATGGGTTTTTATTCTTTCATTCTTTCTAATGAAGCTATAGAGATGTGCTATATATTAGTAAGAGGGAAGATGGAATACTGCATGTTTGTTCTTCAGATTAGAGCTTATGTAGCAAATACTGTGGTTTGAATAGCTTCTTGCCATGTAGCTATGTAGTTAAATTGTTCATATTATTATTAACCATGTTGGCATTCAGATTATTAACCATTCACTTTCGAATGGAGTGGTGTCCGGGAGAGTGTTTCGTAAGATAGTTTGTCCTTTTCTCTACTGGTTTTGGATTGTTGTTTGTGGAGCGATCGGCTTGAGGTAGGGTGCAGGGGCATGCTGTTGGTGTGTTTTTGGTCTGCTGTTTTCGGTTCTGTGGTTGTGTGGAGTCTAGCGTGTTTGGCTTTTGTGTTGTCCGTGTGTTGGTGGGTTTAGAGTTGTTGTGGCGTGGAGGCTGGTTCTGTTTTCAGGCCTCTGGTGGGTTGGATTTTGTTTAGCCTTGGTTAGATTTTGGCTATTTTTCCCCTTTGTTGCTTGTTTTGTTTGGGGTTTTCTCTCCTATATCTTTCTAGGTCACCTTGCAAATCTTGTATTGGGTGTATCAGTTTTCTGCTCAGTGCTGGTGGGTAATGAGATTGAAAGTTGAATGTCTCCACATTATAAGTAATGATTATGCTAGCACTAGACTCAAATTGCAATTAACCGAAGAATTAAGCTCCACTCAGAATTCCATGGAGACCCGTGATCAAGTCTCCATCACTACTATTCTGAAAAATGTAGGATTACCAATTTACCATTGATATCAAAGTTTTTGTAATCTTTATTTAGTTTTTATTTTAAGAAAATAAAATTAACAACTTGCGGTCAGTTTCACAATTATTTCATGTTTTTTCATGCTTAAAGAAAAATGTAATACTTCGTGTGTTTCGTGGTACATATGCTGTAACATATACTCTTACCTCTCAAATTTTAAGTTGCTTTACAATACTAATAA
>Ga0315913_1007074_pt1 | contig 13528 bp, 11 predicted proteins | sample MpolsnodulesMG_FD_207736 | JGI IMG/M metagenome (GOLD analysis project Ga0315913, IMG submission 207736) | Medicago polymorpha root nodule microbial communities from Los Angeles, California, United States - small nodules | ecosystem: Host-associated > Plants > Roots > Nodule | place: USA... | reverse complement strand
GTATCATAAATAGCTTGAATAGACAAATATATTTGTCTTTCAATACCTCTTTCATTTGCAGTCTGGAATCTTTCCCTTGCATCTACTTACTGATTGATGGTCATATTATATTCAGCTTCCGACTAATGTTTTCCAAATTATCTCATTTGAGATGGTAATGATTAATATGCATGTTGCAATTGAAAATATTTAAAAGAAGTTGCAGATATTACTGTAAGAATATGAACTATCTTTCAAACAAGTTTAAGACTTGTGAAGAAGAAATTGATTGGTTATTCTTCCTTCAGTGTTGCTGCATAATATCAGTGGATATGAGATGTGTACAGATCAATTGTTGAAATATAAGAGTCATTTCAGAGAATTTGACTTATCTTATAGAGTGTACATTGAACAAATTTTATCTCACGTCCAAGTTGCCCAGGAAATGAACCTGCGATGGTAGTTGTAGAACACATCATGAGCAGAAAATGTATTACTACTACGATCATTGAACTGGTAAATCTTGATTGTAAAACCATTATAAGCTCTTGAAGACAAGTATCCTTTTGTTTTATGGGTAGGCAAATTAATGTAGAAGCTCATAGATTAGTGGGGATTGCCAAGCATGTTGGCTCTAGGACTTGGATGAGGCATATCCCAACCATGGATGATGTTTCTGGTTTTACTGTTTCTGATGTTCTTTAAATGAAACTGTCTTAACTTTCAAGGAGAAAAAAGAAAAAGGGCACCCAACAAAAGACAAGCACAGATCTTGGATTTCGCTCCTCTCCTGCGTCTAGTTTGTGTTCGTTATTGACAGTAATAAACTGAATTATTCCAATGAATTGATTTTAGATGTAATCAATAGTAAAAATTAAAAATGCAGCATCTAGTAAACTTAATATTTCATAAAAAAAAAAAATACATTTTACGTAATTCCCAAAAACTTTGATAGAATCATTTCCAATACACCACAAATTTACTAAATATACGCCAATAACTTCACATTTCACTATAACTCACCAAAATTAAATTGACGCCACATTTTAAAGGAGAAGGTGCCAAAAAAGGCACTCATTCCAAATAGATGTTCATACATAAGCTAACTATGGAGGGAACAAATTGGTACTCTCCCACACATGTATTCATGGGTTAAGTATCATCAATTGTGGATGGCCTTAGTGACTGTCTAATCATCCTTAATCCTTGTATTTAAATAAAATAACATTTTAAGAACATTGGATACATTCATCCTCAGCGGTCATATAATTAGCAAACAGAAAAAGAACTCATACAAAGGACTCTTGTCTGAAATTGCAGATCCTGTCCTGTATACAAGAACTGCTAACTTAAGCATAGGTTAAGACAAATTATGCAATTCGAACACTCAAATTTTGGCACTGGGACCGATGAAATTTTTGAAACGGTCTTATGTTATGATCACCGCCTCTCGTCGGTTTTAACAGGATCCTTATCCAGATCATCAATATCCTTCCTGCTCTTTACCGTACTCCAATTCTTGCTATTGAAATCTAGTTTCTCCAAGTCCTCTGCAATTGCCACATAACCATAAAGAAAACTCTCCACTCTGTCTCCCTGATCTGTCTCTTCAATGTTACAGCTTGTGACACCTCCAGATTTTACCCTCTCATAATCAGCTCTCCCCCGGTTGCTATCAGAAAGATATTTATGAATCCTCTCTGCATCTCCCAGCCCAACAAATGTGCCCAAAAACTTCACCAGAATAGTACTTTGGTCTGCAGGCTTCCCTAAGCATAATTTGATTCGTCCCCTCACAAAACCTTTACCTGCGCATGAAAAGAAATAAAAAATTGCAAATGGGCATTTTTCATAAGGCAACAATTCGTGAGTAAAGATTACAAGGAAGAATTACAGTTCCGAGTAATTGGTATAATAGATGGGGTATATATGTATAAAATCAAACATAAAACTAAGAAATACTTGGTCCGTTAAAAATCATAGAGTTTGAATCATTATTATTGCACGGTATCTTAACATTCAAACAAAAACTCACCTCTTATAAACGCCTCAATTGTTTCCATACTTATAACCTTCCAGTTTTGAGGATTGTCGTCAGACATCGAAATATTATGGATGATAACAACTGGTGGCCAAAGAATCAAATCCTCCTTTTGGGCCAACGCTTCAGCATGGGGCAAGACCTGGGGAACCCAGGTTACAGTATCTTGAGGAATATCAGTATCCCATCCCATCATAACACATATTGCTTTGTGAAGACCCAAGTGTTTAGCTCTCATCCCAGCCTTATGGGACATAAAAGCATGAGTAACTAAGCTTCGAGTGTCCATGAATTCCTTTGAGGAACTGTACCATGAAGAAAAATAAACAGGACAAAAAAATGTGTTACGAATCTATAAAAGTGATATACTTAATCTTAAAAAATGAAACTAACTGCTAACCTATACATCATAAACTTCTCTCAAGCATAAAAAATGTACAGGAGCAATTTAGAAAGATAGAAATCCACAATTTTCATTATAATGTATCCGACAAAATTCAAGTTTGAAACCACAGAAGAAAATTTGCAAGTGCTACTGACAAAAAAAAAGAGTCGGTGGTGCTTGTTATGATAATAACTGAAGCCAACAGAGAGAAAAACTATAGATCATATTTAGAATATTATAATCTCCAACAGTTATCAGAGATAGCCTCAAAATTATCATTTTATAATGCATCAATGAATATAGCAGCATATCTAATTAGCCTTCTGGTTCGTTAAAGCAATAACAGAGCATAACCACTTGTATGTCATCAACTTCTGTGGAGTAGCTAAGAATTAAGATTAGGGACTCTGGTTCTCCCAACCATAAATTCCCTCTAAAGAAAGAGAAAAAAAAAGAACGATGAAAAAAATTGATTCGGTACAACTTACTAGAATAATGCTCACAAGAAAAATAATTTAAAACCTATATTGACAATTCCAGATTCAGATTAATCCTAATTGTTATACATATACAGCATATCTATTTGAGCACTGTAAACCTCCACCCAGTTCCACTAAAAATCTAAAACCGAAAGTTACTTACAGCCATACTCCTAATAGGAAATTCAATCTATATGACCAACAATCCTAATTGTCTAAGAAGTTATATCCTACCTGTATTCTCTTATCATTACTATGCCATGACATGTCAAAGCAATCTTTTTTATGAAGATCATAGGCCATATAAACCTTTCAGGTCCCAATTTATCCTAGCAGTGTTCCTTTTCTTCCCAAATAAATAGTTAACAACTTTGAAGGCATCCAGAGGCTAAAATAATTACTTAAATCGTGTACATTAGCACAAAACTATAGTTAAATGCTAGTTCTAGCAAACATTAAATCTAACTCCAAAACTAAGCAGCACTGTAGCAAACTTATATTTGGATTGCAGCATCAAAAGCATGTACACCACTTCTGCAAGATTTGTGACTCATGTTCATCCACAGAGCAATTTACCATATGTTTGATCTTATTGGCATGGGACTGGTGCTATCAAACTGTCCATGAATTCCCCTTAATGAAGTACAACTATGCCTGATAACCTAAAGCGTGATCCCAAGAATAATTGCCCTAAAGCATGATCCCAAGAATAATACTACATGTAATTGACTCCACCTGTAAGTTAAATAATAGGGACCTCCTGATGCAATATGTTTATAGAAGTGCTCCATTTGATAAAAGAGCATTATAGAGAGGAAAACAAACCTTCTACCACATACAATGCAGTACAAACAACCAGCTTTTCCTTGTTTCTGGTACCTTCTTTGGACAGGTAGGTTCAGATTCAAGTTCTTGGAGTACGTTAAGAAATTCTCATGTACCATTTGTAAAAACTCCTCAGAGCCCTCAGTTGGCTCGGGTTCTGCAGCACTTGCTACATCTTCATATGATTCGTCATTAATCGTATGCTTGTTCTCATTATATCCATGATGATACTTTTTCCAACCTTTAGGTTGTTTTTGATTTGCATTTCGCCTAGAAAAGTGTTGAGGTTTATACCAGTTTGATGAACTAGACTTTGAATGATGTCTTATATTTTGATTGGAATACTTCTGCAATCGAAATGACGGTCTTTGTACATGTCCCATAGAAACTTGAGGTGATATCCTCTTATCAGAAGGAAAACCTTCTCCATTCTCCAACTCATTGTATTTATTCTTATGCTGCCTGTATATCTTATGGTTGGATCCAACATTTTTATATGAATACACCATATTTGTGTCTTCATCATCTACCCACTCTTCACTTTCATAATAATCTTGATATTCTTCAGCAGCAGCCCATTTACTTGATTTCATTTTTCTCAAATCACGAACATCTATTTCTTCATTGGCATAGTATTTTCTTTTCACAAGTCTATCTGAATGGTTATGAATGCCAACATGCTGATTCATTTCCTGCACTCTGCCAGCTTGTCTGTGGGTTTCTGAATCATGCTTAGACAGAGGTGAACTCTGAAACCTTTCTTGCTGATGCCCCGGAGCGCCATCTCTTCGAGATTCATATTCTGTTCTATAATTTGATATTTGATGATATGCCTCTGGTGCATCCGGATATGAAACTTCATAATCATTTGGCATTCTTTTCCTAATTTCAGCATGATTATATCCAGAACGCAAATAGCCATCACCCTGTTTTGATGCAATTGATATTCTTCTCATATCATGATAGTCTACATATGTTGGATCCTGTGATGCAGGGTAGTCATGCTCATGCATAATACCCCTTCTTGGATTTCCATAATAATCTTCACTCTTGCCATTTCTATCTAAATCTGGATGTGAGATGTAATGTCTGGACAACTCCCTGTTATCATACTCCATTACAGCTTGCTCATAGTCCAATCGACCATTAGGAGCTACCCTTCTAGGTATATCATCATACTGGTATAAATATTCATCTTGAGCTGCTCTGGAATGTGATCTGTAATTAAAATAATCTGCATGCTCAGACCTGGAAGGACTAAACTCACATCGATGGTCGCACCTAATATTCCTCTGCCCAATTTCAGGACCTCTACTAGTGTCTATGGGTGGCCTTTGGCCGTGTCCACTAAACCCTGCACCTTCTGCAAGTTTTCCGCTGCTCCTAGGCTGATCATAAGATGAAAATGAACAGACACCATCACCATGCGAGCATGGAAAATCACTCCTCCTCGTTTCCACGGAGCAGTTTCCATAATCCCTCAAGTGAGAAGTACCTGTAAAATCCTTTACATAAGAGGGAGATAATGTGGAATAGGAAGCATCCCTATCTCTTGCATAAAATATTGTTTTATCAGCCCCACTATGGGATTCTGTGATGGGTTTCCTATCCACAGGCAAATGCTCTCGGTGACGCAGTCTTTCATGCTCAAATATCCCTGTTCCCTCACCGTGGGATTCTGAAATGGGTTTCCTATCCACAGGCAAATGCTCTCGGTGATGCAGCCTTTCATGCTCAAATCTCCCTGTTCCTCCACCGTGGGATTCTGTAATGGGTATCTTATCCACATGCAAATTCTCTCGGTGATGCAGCCTTTCATGCTCAAACCTTCCTGTTTCCCCACCGTGGGATTCTGTAATGGGTATTTTATCTACAGGCAAATGCTCTCGGTGGTGCAGCCTCTCATGCTCAAATCTCCCAGCTGGCACACTCCTTGACGGTGGAGGCAAGCGCCCACCATCTTCCTCCTCATATCCTGATGTTACACCTACACCGATATCCGGAATAGACCTATATGAACTTCCAACTTCATTTTCACTTCGCAAAAACCTCTGATTCACAATACTCTTTCCACCACCTAATCTGCTTTCAATCAAATCCTTATCTCTATCGAGATAAACACGTTTCATATCCAAATCCAAATTTTCGTCACCAACACCACGGTAATCCTCAGTTTTTGAATACTCATATCTAGGTCTCAACCCTGAAGTTGATGGTGAAGTACTTCTACAGCCAACCCCATCATCAAAATGTAACCTTTTCTTCATTTGATCAACAGGAGGAGACCTAGATTGAACCCTACCACTTCTTCTACCATTCAAATGCCAATCAGAATCCCTCCCTTCAAATCCATCACCACCACCCCTTTTGCTACCACCACTACCAACTCTTCTCACTCCATCCACCTTCAGAGGACTCAATTTCACCGGCGACGGATCCAACCCATCACGACGGTTTCTCCTAAACGGGTCAGGACCCGAATCAACCCTTTGCTGGGTACGCAGCTTCGGAGAAAGAGAAACTGCAGCGTGATCTTCTTCGCGCTGTCTGAATTGCATAGTTGTTAATTGAGTAAATAAAAGTAAACCCTAAATACCCTTATAGTTGAATTTAGGAATAAATCGAGAAAAAAGGGAACTTTTGTAAAAGGGAAAAACCCTAGTGATCCTGAAACCCTAACCCTAGAAAAGGGGATTAAGATAGAAATGAAGATGCAATTGATCAAACCTTTTGAGGAAAAACGCGAAGTTGCATGATCGATATAATAGGAATGGTGAAAGTTTGAGTCAAAGTGTGAAGTGAATGAGTGTAACTGAAAATGGAATTCACAAGATTGTTTTGTTTAGATTCATTGTTTTCGCGTTTATGCGATATATACTCTTCTTTGTACTTTTCTTTTTATGGATAGTGGTATAATACAACTCCACTTGTATTAATCAAAATTATTTAGCTAATTATTGTAATTTTGTCCAAAAAAGCTAATTATTGTGTATCTATCAACATCGCCATATCTATATCTATGGAGTATTGTGAGTTTGGTAGATACTCAAATGTTTTATGAGTTTAATTTAATTAATTTCTCTAAATAATTTACCTTAATTTTTAAAATGCATGATAAATATTTTGAGTTTGTCCCACAAGTCCTAGTCCAACAAGCTAAATTGCTAGATTGAAAGGCGTGACTTAGATTTGAACTTTTTACTCCTTCATATTTTTGTATAAATTTTCAAGTCATTGTTAACTATTGAAAACAACAATTATTTATTAAAACAGTATACGTAAATATAGGGTTAATTAAGTAAATGATCATCATTATTGAAAAAAAATAAATGATCTCTATAAATATTTAGAATTTCCTTTTTAATCTCTACAAAATAAAATCGCACTTTTTAATCGTTGTAAAATTTTACGTCAGCATTTTTAGTCCCTATAAAAATTTTCATCAATATTTTTATTTCTTTTAAAAAAAATTGTCAATATTTTTTGTCCTTAAAATACTAAAGAAAAATGTCACGAGGACTAAAAAAATATATGATTTTATTTTGTAGGGACTAAAAACAAAATTCTGAATATTTATAAGGAATAAGGATTTGAAAATCAACTATAAAATGTGCAAGTTTCAATACAAATTTATTATTTTAAATTTCATAACATGTGCAAATTTGCATATGATAAAAAAAAAATTGTATTTAATAGTTGAACTTAAATTTTCCTTTAACGAATTATTTTTTTGTTGAACCTCATCAACCCTTTGAACTCAATTACATATTTAAATGATAGGAAGGTTTGGTCCAAACCTATGGAACATCGAGACCATCCTGAGTCACGTTCACCAATTTAACATAGGTGTCAAACTGTCCCCTATAATGTCTATGATCAACAAAATGAGGATACCATTAATCACCTATTTATGGAGTGTAATTGGACAAGAAGGGTATGGTTTGCAGAAACCGTGATGCATGTTTTCTTCAATTTTTGGAGTTGAAGTATGAAGATCGATGAAGATGGGGAAATCTATGGTTTTTTATTTGTGATTTTTTATTTTTAATAAAAACTAATTAAAAATTATAATTTGTTGATTTGGACTTGTCACTTCAGAATTAAAACGGTCACTTAAACATTTTTTAACTGTGTTTGATGAAAAACGGAAACGGCGCAAACTTTTCATTATTATTATAACTTAAACACTTGTATTTTGTCTTTTAGTCAAGGGTGTAAACTTTTTGTATTTGTTCCATTTTTTCATTTTGGTTTCTCATAGGTTACTCCACTTGAGTTTATCCTATTCAAGATGTGACACACTAAATATGGACATCTATCTCAATTGGTATTCAAACTTTTGTTCGTCACGTTGTGAGAGTCTAACCCCGTCCGTTAGACTATACACGTTGGTTTTAAAAATAACGGTTATCTATAATAAAAAAAAGAGTAAGTATTTCAATATTCATTTGATCGTTTGTAAGCAAGTATCTCTTGTTTGGCCACATGTATAAAATATAAATATCTAAATAAAAATACTTTGAAATTCAGTTGAGTAGATAAAAAATTATTTAAATGACAGAATTTGGTCTAACTATGAAAAAGTTATTATATTTTCTTGTCTATAATGTTGATCAAAGAAAATTAAGTATTGATTAAAAACCATTTTGATCCTATCCTACCAACCATGGCTGCAGGCCTGCAGCAAATCCTTAAATACATATCTTTAGCTTGAAGGAATGTAAGTTGGTACCTATTATCTCCCTTTGAATATAAGATTGTAACTGCCTTTTTGAGAAAAGCAATGGTTTTAAAGAATCTACTAGTGGTCACCAATATAAAACCTCATCACAAAGCAGGTGTTAATTGTGGATTCAATAACAGATTAATTCCAGATATATAGTATAATGTCAGCCAAATACATCCAATATTTCTATTACAGATTCTCATAATAAAGGCAAGTGGCAAAGAGCTTTTGAATGTCACTTACTGCTTTTAAAAGTCACAAAAAAAAAAACAAGTTGTTGAGATGGACAGAAAGAATATTGAAGTGAAAGCAAAACAAGCTTCTGCTAACTCACATAGGCATAAGATAACAATAGGAGTAAGTCTTTGAGAAAACTCATGTGTCTAATTTGCAGAAAGAGAGAAAAAATGCAGAAAATGAAGAACCTTGGGAGTATTGGAAGCAGTGGGAGGTTTTCAACAGAAGAATGTGAAGATGAGGATGTTTCAAAATCGGCCATTTCCACATTACAAGCTAAGGAAGAAGAGATTGAGAGGAGAAAGATGGAGGTGAAAGAGAGAGTTGAACTTCAACTTGGACGTGCCGAAGAAGAGACAAGGCGTTTGGCTCACATTTGGGAAGTAAGTTCCATGTTTAGAAAAAACATATGTGATTGTCTCTCTTAGGAAATCCATGCAGTCAAGCGGTCAACAAATTTGATTGCTCGATAAAGATCAGAAAATCTAGATTTGAAGTTTATATTTAACTCTGTTTAAGTCTGATTTACCGTACTTCAAATATTAGTCATCCAATCTAGTTTGCTGACTATCATTTCTTGGAACAAAATTTCTTAAACTAAGACATATTACTTCTTATTCCCATGTTGACAATAGAAAGCTTCAGTTATTGAAATTAAATTCTATTGGCTATGCTAACTACTAATGTCATATTCATTCTGTCGTATAATGATAATCTAGGAGCTTGAAGTGATGGAAGATCCTATGAGGAAGGAAGTCGCAATGGTGCGTAAGAAAATTGACTTGGCTAACAAAGACGTAAAGCAACTTGGACAGAACTACCAGAAAAAGGTATGACAACCATATTGTCTTCTGTTGAATAATAATCCATTAATATGATCAGCATCAAGCTTCTACTATTCTGCCTTGATTTGTCTTGTAAATTTTGGGATTACTTTCTTCATATATAACAAAATATTAAGAGTGAAAACTAACCTTCAAAATTCACTTAATAGGAGAAAGAGTACAAAGAAGCCTTTGAAGCTTTCAATGAAAAGAACAAAGAGAAGAATCATTTGGTAGCGACATTAACTGAGGTATAGTACTCAACACATGTGTTATGACTTATGACTTCGATTCCAATTACCATGGTAACAATATTTTACTTCTTTTCATGGTTGCAATTTTTTTATCTTATTAATAGATGCTGGCTGAGAGTGAAAGAATAAGGATGAAGAAACTGGAGGAGCTATGCAAGACCATAGAGTCGGTGTCACTGAAACAATAATCTCTGACAGTGTGTGTTGTGTTTACTAGCTTGGCTTATTCAACTTCCAATGGCTTGTATTTAAATGTTATTCAGATTGCTTTGTGCGTGGACTTAACAAAATAAGGTTTAACATTCTCACGTTTGATTGATTGTAAAAAAGAAAGGCAAAGTTAGTTCGATTGTTCCTTGTAATTGTATCTTAATTCAAATGCATTAGCAATTTTCATTATACTCTGCTGAATGGCATGTGATGCCTAACCAAGCAGATTCACTCTGCGAGTAATCTTTAAATGTTTCCATATTCTAAATCCATCACTAAATCTCGAGCACTTGAGTGAAACCAAGGGGTAAGGAGTAATTCAAAGAGTGGTAATATACTAACAGATCATTTGCACTCACAAATTATTTTAACATGTAATCACAATACAAATCTCAATACTTCTAGTACAGGTGAATTCATATTCTTAAATAGATATTGAAGTCGTGTTAGAAGTACATACCCTCAATAATTCTCTTTTGACAAGTTAAATAATTGATTCAATAATTCATAGACTGCAGGTAACATTTTGAAACCCCCTTCCTTATAGGATTTCAAAACTTCCTTCCTCAGACAGCTCGACACAACAAAATAATTTAATGCACATTATAACCCTACCAGTCAACAATTAACCCAAAATCCCAAATGTAGAAGTCGCGGCACGGGTATATATCAAGCAATGTAGCCTATGTTATCCTGACACTGTTACTTAAAGTTACCATCGGCTGCAGCCCCATTTTTCTTTTTGGTGACAGAAGGGGGTTTAAAAACACCAACAAACAACAGAAAGCAAAACAAAAGTAAAAGCCTCTAGGGAAAACAATCCTAGAATTGTCTGCTAAAAGAGTAAAAGAAATAAAATCAGGTGGGAACTCAAATCCGCAACAATCCAATTTGAGATAAACCATGCTTTGCAAATGTGCCAGCGACTTGATCCGCCTCGCCGCGAGTATGAGAAAAATTGACCTTAGGAGCACTCATTGCCGAATGATGAATGCCTTTCACAAGGCCATAGCAAGGATGATTAATAAAAAAAAACATGTCACAAGATGATTTACAGCCGCTGAAGAATTGGATTCAATGGCAATAATCGGTACCCTCTCGAGATAGCTAAATTCAAACCTCTTTTCATTGCCCACAACTCAGCTGATGTAATTGTGCATGTTCCAATATTCTCAGCAAATCCCAACAGAAACTCCCCATCACAGTTACGAATTGCACCGCCACAAGCACTAGTACGCCTTGATTGGCAACTGCACAGGGAGGTTTGAATTGAGATAGCTAAATTCAAACCTCTTTTGATTTCCCACAACTCAGCTAATGTAATAGTTTGTGTTCCAATATTCTCAGCAAACCCCGTCAGAAACTCCCTGTCACAGTTACGAATTGCAGCGCCACAAACACTAATAGTACGCCTTAATTAGCAACTGCATTGTCGCAATTAACTTTCACCCAATCCTCCATAGGATGATTCCATCGAATAGCACTAGAGTTTCCCGAATTAGCTCTGCCGAACCTGGATATCCTCCAACAGCCTTGGCCAGTTCTGTAATTTCATCCACTCGATTTCTTACCTGGTAAAGAACATCCAACGCACTAACAGAGGCATTATTGAATATCACATCAATTCGAGTTTTCCAAATGCAATTCAAGATAACCACAAGAGGCATTATTGAATATCACATCAATTCGAGTTTTCCAAATGCAATCCAAGATAACCACAAAGGTAACACTCCAATCCTCAATCTGTAGATTCTGTAATAGCCATTCTTGCCACTGTAATTGGTAAAAATTACTTGCCCAAAATTCTGTAATAGCAGTCCAAATCGCAACAGCATTAGAGCAGTCGTGGAACGCATGTAGGAGTGATTTTGTATCAGTTTTGCAGACCAGGCAGCGGTCATCGGAATCACACGCATTTCATTTGTAAATAGAACTTCACAAACAAGTTTCCAAATAAAACGCCTTAGTCTCGCAGGACCTTTCCGCGACCACAACAGGGGGGAAAATGCGCTGCTGATAGTGAATTTCCAGATCTTGCAATAAGGGATAGACTGATCTGTTATCAAATTCATCATCACTAGTCAACTTCCAGGCAAGAGAAACATCGATGTAAGCATGATATGGCGGTACCAAGGATCTGATACTGTCAATAACAGTCACAGGCAGAACCTGCTACAGAGTAGCTGCCATTTTGCATATACCGCACCAAAATTGGTGAGAGCATACGGCAAAAGCTGATTGTAATTGGGGACCCAATGATCAGGCCAAAATCTCACATTTTTACCATTACCAAACCTTGGTAATCAAATCATAATTGCACTTATAGTTTGCTCAAACGGTATTCAACCAAACTACCAGATCACTTGGTGCAAATTTTTCCCCACGCCGTTAAGTGCATATTCTCTCCCCACATAAAAGCAATGCCCTGAAATTCACTGGTCTCAACTTATTCTAATGTGCATCCTTTTGCATTACAACATATGTTAAGAAATGCTTTGTAAACCACAAATCTGAAGGCCCAATGAACTTAAAGAAACTTCACATAATCACACATGTAGACAAAATAATTAGTTCATCAAATCATCTTAACTTAACAAAATAAAAAGCAATGCCCTGAAACTATACAAAACATAAATTACCACAATTTTAATGAAAAAAAACCAGTTCTGATGACTGATTGCAGCAAGGGTGAGCACTGAGCACACGAGAAGAACAAACACAGCAACTATGAGTTTCATAGCATTTGATCTTCTATGAATTCGCTAAATTAGTTTTCTATCCTTCGTTAGAAGTACAGAAGTACCAGATTTTTCGTGCTACATAGCCTTTATACTCTACATAAGTAGTAGTTTTGCATTCTCCAATCACGCACATTTGATCACAAAAACACTCACAATTGATATGCTCTCACACATCCATCAAGTTATGAATTAAATTAAAGCCACCTCTATGATCCTATCAAGTTCACTGCTATCAGTTACAACAAACCAGCTACGTAACTATAATCCTATCATAATACTCAAATGTTATAGGCACTAGCATATAATAATTATAATTGGTGATTCACCCTGGTAAGTACAGTAATACAAATCGCATTTTTCCATTACTTTTCCAACCCTACAAACAATATTAGATTGAACCGTATTCCAATTCTTGCATACACCAAGGAACTAGATCTCAGACAAGCATTGACAACTTCAGGAATCAGAACCAGTATAAAATGCAAAAAGAATTTAGGGCAAAATAAAATTTCATTCCATAACTTTTTCATAGTCACATCGAAACTAGTAGATCCAAAATAAACTTTACATACACCCTAATTATTCAAGAGCTAGTGAATTTGGTGACGGCTTTGGTTCCCTCAGACACAGCATGCTTGGCAAGTTCACCAGGAAGAACAAGACGAACAGCAGTCTGAATCTCCCGAGAGGTGATGGTAGGTTTTTTGTTGTAGCGAGCGAGTCTGGAAGATTCCTGAGCGAGCTTCTCAAAGATATCATTGATGAAGCTGTTCATGATCCCCATAGCCTTGCTTGAGATACCAATGTCAGGATGAACCTGCTTGAGA
>Ga0315913_1007070_pt1 | contig 13532 bp, 3 predicted proteins | sample MpolsnodulesMG_FD_207736 | JGI IMG/M metagenome (GOLD analysis project Ga0315913, IMG submission 207736) | Medicago polymorpha root nodule microbial communities from Los Angeles, California, United States - small nodules | ecosystem: Host-associated > Plants > Roots > Nodule | place: USA... | reverse complement strand
TCTCTTGATTTTATAATGATGATATAAATATTATCAAAACTCCTAAAGAGATTCTAAAATCAATTGGTTATAAAATGGTTTGAAATGTAATATGTTAGACACGCAAAGTTTGTTCATAATTACAAATTTATTATGAGAGTTTGTGCATTAAGAGACATATTGATACGAGACCGATTGAGACTTTCTTGAAAATAGGTAAGGAACTTGACCCTAACCGCGAACTGCCGGTAGAACCACAATTATCAAATAAATTGTGACCCTAATCGCGACCTGCCGGTAGAACCAACACTATAAAAGTTCTTGACCCAAGAACAAAGGAAATGTTCTCAGAGTAGAAAACTCAAATATATTAATCTTCAAATTGTGATTTGTGAAATACATGAGCTTATTATTTATAGCATAGGATTGAAATACTATAGATAAATTCCCACTACCATGCATTTATCCAATACAATGATAAGTGCATGTTTATTACTTAGAAAATAAGCACTAACATATGATTAAAATTTCCACTAGTCACTATAATAACTTAGAACACTACTTTGAAGCATTTGGAGAGGCTAGAAGAATACAAAAGACCATCTAAAAATCCACCCAAAAATAAAAACTGAAATTACTTATTATAGTGGAGAAAATAGTTGTTTTATTTAGCACTAATCAGCCCACTAAGTTTCTTGTCATGTGAATTTCTTATAGGTTTCTTTCCACATGCTTAGTGAACTCTTGATCTCATCACATACGTAGAAAATATATTGGATAAATCTAGTTAATTATGTACTAAAATGATTATGATCTTGTCAATATTAGTAAACATAGATATTGAAACAAAATCAAGCAACAATTTGTATTTTAGAGAAACAACAATACATCATTGAATCATTTGAAAATGTTAGCACTACATCAAGGAAGTGGAGAATGTTATTTTATTAAAGATGGTGGTTTTCAACATACAAGAATTTTATAATATTATAAGGATCTCTCCCCAAAAAAATTAGAATTTTATTTACCAAAACAAAAATTAAATATGAATTTTTATATTTTTGGTGGTAAAAATTCATATTTAATTTATGTTTTGTTCAAAAATTCTAATTTTTTTTGGAGTGATTTTTATAATATTCTATACATTTCTGCACACTTTCATTAAAAATACAAAAATTTACTTAAAAAAGGGACCAAAAGTGTTGATTGAAAATTTTATAGAGACTAAAAGTTGAAGGAAAATCTTAGAGGGACTAAAATAAAAAGTTGGTATATTTATAAGGATCAAAAACATATTTAATCATACTTTGTATTAGTTCTGCACACTCCCATAGCTTGGGACCTGGGAGTGTGCTCTTCCTCAAAGTCTCAGGTTCGAGTCAATTTAGGTGGACTAATTTATCTTTTGTTAAACAAAAGATAAAAATACTAATTGCTTAAGTCGTGTATGTGTGTTTAACATATGTAAACACTCTTGTATTTTGCTTAAAGGAATTCTTGATATTTACATGTTGTTTATGTGATTGTAACTTTGTGAATTTTATTTTGCAATAAAATCGTGTGATGTTGTAATAAAAAAAAAAGTGTAATGTTAGTAGTGTCGGCTCCTATTCAACAGCAAATTGAATACATGTTTCAACATCACTGGGGCCTGGAAAAAAGACTAGAAAGGACACCAATGATCATCAAACACTCATCAGCTAAATTCTAGTAGGTCTCGTTCTTGTCATAACTACAACCGTATCTGTGCATTTCTTATGAGTGTTACTTTTGTCCTTTTCAGTTATCTTTTGAAGGTCATAAATTTTAATTCTTAGATGTATTACTATAGTTTTAATTCTTAGATGTATTACTATAGTTTTTTTAAGGGTACTATCAACATAGTTTGTTCTTCGAAGAAATTCAGAAGAAGCGTGAAAAAAAAGAGAAAAAAAATGAAGAGTATCTAAATTGAAGATAATGTACCAAAAAATAAATTGGAGATATTGTTTGGTACTTACTATAAGAAACATAGAGAAAAGAATTGTATAATGTAATTACAGATTACATATGCTGAATAGTAGAGGTAACGTTAGTTATAGTAAAACTTGCTAACTATTGGTGCAAGAAATACTAACATACAAGACTTTTATTTATATGGCTAACTCTTTGCATATTTCTTCATATTATCCGATGTGAGACATTTTCTCATAATAATTATTATTATTGATACTTACTACCTTAGTAAACAATATTAAAACATCAACTAAATATTAGATTCCTCAAAAAAAAAAAAACTAAATATTAGATTAAATATTTTAACTAAACAGTGGATTTTTTTTCCGATAAACTAAAAATTGTTTAAGAAGAAAAAAACAACAACGAGGACACTAGACCAAACTTCAATGAAACAAATAAAAACAAAAGCACATAAAGAGGGTAATAAACCCCGCTGTAACAGGTGCTATCCACCGTCTTAATTTGATGCATGCTACAACAACCTCCATTGCACCCTTATCCTTTGCATCCCCGATAATCATTGAAGTACATGAATGTTTTCCCGAACCATAAGGATAAACTCGTGTAAATCACTCAAGTTATGAACATAAGTGTCCATTCAATTAAGATTGTCAAAATTGGGATTTTGCTTCAAGTTAAAAGGGGATAGCAAAATAAAAAATCGTAAAATCGCAATCAAAATCGATGGATTCTACCAAAACAAAAATACTGCTAACTATATAAATGACTCAAAGTTTAAAGTCCACAAAATAATTATACCTAGATAGCTAATATTCTTTTGTAGCCATAAAAATGTTAAACAACCTAGATAAAATACTTAAAAGGCAAATCATATATTCCTGACAAATACAATGATGGATTGAAGGAAAGGATGATGGACTGAAGGGAATATAAAATCTAGTTAGGTATAGTTCATTTTCAACTGGATGTACGATGAAGAGGATGTGTGGTGTGAAAGAATAAAAGAACTTTATTTTTATGTATTTATAGAATCGGGTCACGAGTACAAACCAGGACGAATTGGGTCAATTTATAATAAAAATGGATAGAATCATTCAAATTCCTTTAAAATCCTGCGATTTTGCATGAATTTCACGATTTTGATACAATTTTACTAGGATTTTGTCTGTTTTAGAATTCTGTTATGGATTTGAATCGTTAAAGGTAAATAAAGTCGCAAAATCCTGGATTTTGGAATTTAAGTCGGGATTTTAACAACAATTAATGCATTCAAGAGTTTGTATTTTGGGAGTCACCAAACTCTTGATCTTCTGCCTCATGGAAGTTTGATTCCTAATTATCTCTATAATAATCTCCTTGACTTGGTAAGGGAACCAGGGAGCTATCTCCTCCTCTAACTATTTTGTACTTTATTTAGATTTTGAAACATCGGATACTGGTTTGTGCAAGGCATTTTCACCAAATGATATTTCTCCAGAATCAGATCCTAGGTAACGCATATCCAATATTTTTTTTCTGTCTTTTGTGCAACTTTTCTAGGGACAAAAGTAGAGTATTTCACTATTAAAAAAACAAAAATTAGTGAGGGAAATTTAGTGAGGGAAAACATGAAATCCTTCTCAAATTCCGTCACTAAATTTTGCGACCAAGGAATTTATGAGGGATTTTATTTTTTCCGTCACTAATTTCCCTCTCTAATTTTGCTTTTTCTAGTAGTGTTTTTTCCATATTTTCTTTGCTCAATGTCTTTGTATTCTTTTGTGCACAACAAGTATCCCTTGAGTAACCAATAGCATGACAAAAAGAAAAAAATGGGAGTCTTTCATATTGCATATGCATATTAAAAGCATAACAATCTCGTTCAACAAGAAGGAATCAAGATCCACTCAGATTCTAGTATAATATCCAAAAACTTTTCTACTAGTAGCTTTCTCTAGGACAAGATGGATTCAAATACCATGCTGCGGGAAGAAAAAATAAAATCAAGATCTCCAATATTCAATAGGAAGACCATGAATTCTAAGAAAATAAGTGAAGAATAAACGGAGAAAGATTCCATGATCCTACCGTAAACACCTTTCTTATGTCACAATAAATCAATATGAAAAAGAAAGAAAAAAACTTACAAATAGATGTGAACGACCATTTTCCAAGAATGTTCCAAAGAGCGTTTGGCTTTGTGTGTAGGAAATTTTTGCAACTTTCGATACTAGCAAGTAGCAACGTATTCCTTCTCCAAAATCTTTATGGCTATGACGTCCCCATTGAAGCAAGGAGTAGGAAGTAACTTGAAGAATATCATAATTGTTCTTGAAAACTTGTTTGAGCATCTTCAAAACAACAACAAAATTCTTAACAAAACCAAGTTGGACGTAACCCTAAAGGAAAGATATGACGATCGGAGTTCTCTATTTTTCATCATGTTGATTAAATTAAGCCAAGTACCCGTAACTACATATACATATTGCTGGTAATTAGAACACATAATGTTGATCAGTGCATAATGCTCGATACAAATTCTCTACAACCAAACAATCAATCTATATCGGTGTTCAACCAAAATTTATATACAAACACAAATTGAGATAGAAACAAAAATTTAGGATCAATCTAATTGAGATGGGTTGAATTGAAACGATGCAATGATCAACAATGTTTTGTTGGTGGCACTCATGCTAGGAGATAAACTCTAGTAGAGCGTGAAGAGGTATTCTTAATTTTCACGTCAATAATGAATGTGAGAAAAACAAAAGAAATTGATGAATTGCTTTGAAATTTTTTTCTTTTGAAAATCTTATTAAGTGTTTAAACAAAGCAATACAAACAGATAATCAAAGAGAGAAAGAGAGAGAAAAGAGACAGCACAAACAAATCATCTTGGTTCACGCCACAATCCAAGGTTAGTTCAGTCTCTTTGCACTTACTAGAGATTTTTCACTATAAGCACACAAGATTACAATTGCTCAAACACAAGTTTGAGACTTCCATGCCTTACACAAGAGGACTTACACAATCAAAGTTTCTCAAATAAATTTGTACGTGTTTACACTTTGTACTTAGAGAGTGGTAAACAAAACTTAAAGTTCAAGAAACTTTTGACAGTAAGAAATTCTAATATATAAAGTTTTTAAGAATTTTCTAAGTTTTAGCGCTTTTGAATTTGACAAAGTTTTAACACTTGCAAAATATTTTTTTGTTACTTTATTTATTCAAACTACTTAGGCCCTTATATAGGAGAGAAAGATGATATAGAGTCTTTGTTTGAAGAGTGCCAACACATAAAAAAACGTCCTTGAGAAGCTTTGGGTCAGTTTTGAAAACTTTGCATGCAATGGATGATCTCGTTGAATAGTACTAGAGAGACCTTTTGCTTCTTATGAAATGATCTGTTACATTCTCTTTGCCATTAAAGTTCTTTGTTTGTTTCTGCATATAATCAAAAGAAGACACACAATACTATCAGAACTTTGAAAACAACGTTTCATCAAAAGAAGAAATAACTGGTTAGAGTCCCCTAGACTGTTGACACGATGTCTTTCAGAACTTGCTTCCTTCGAAGTCTGAATGCATCATAGCATGTTCTCATCAGAGTCTTCAAGGCTTAATGCATCTTCTTATCAGAGCCTTCAAGGCTTAATGCATCATAGCATGTTCTCATCAGAGTCTTCCTTCGATGACTTTGTGTTACCTTTATTTAGATCATCTTCCAAGTCTTAAAAAGTTTCCAATGCTTCTCTTAAGTATCAAAATGTTTTCCTTTGTGTTCAGAGCTTGATATATTAGAACAAAAAACATGACTTTGAAGTCATAATTTAATTCTATGGTCCTGCACACTTGAACACACAATAGAGTATCCAACTGTTCTTTCATACATTGTTATCATAAAAACCATAGAGACATTGTCCTAAAACCCACTTTGGTTCAACAAATAAATTATCAACTATCGCAAATTTATTATTAACATAAAGGCTTAATTATTGTTTTGGTCTAGTCAAAGAATTGGTCCTCTTATTTTAAAATCAATCAATTTTGATCCCCCCAACAAAAAAACTGTCAGCAAATTATGAGTTGTCGTCTTTTTAATGTTGTTACACATTTGACACTGATGTGCATAATCCATGTGTGTTAATTGAAACCGGATCCTCTCCTTCCCCAATTCTCTCCATCTCTCCTTCTCCCAATCTTGACATTTTATATACACACACACTTCGTATTTTAGCTAATTACAGTTTATTCACTTGTTATCCTTGTTGAGACACCATTAAATACTTTTTCTCATATTTCGGTTGAAAATTTGATTTTCATGTTTCAAATCATATTGGTTAAACCCCTTCAGAAAAAACACAGATTGGTTTAACAGTATGCAGTATGCACATAGAGGGGTGTTCGTTGGTGGGTTTGGGTTGGGTTTGGCCAAAACCAGAACCAAACCAAATAGGATACTCCAGTTTGGGTGAGGTAAAATAACCACCCGTTATACTATTGGATGGGTTTAGACAAACCCGCTAATTTTTGAGTTGGGTTGGATTGGGTAATGAGTTACCAAACTTATTTTTCTATTTTTTTAATATTAAATGATTATATGACAAGTCTCGTAATTTTGTTTTAAAATAGAAGTCTACTTTTTAATTTTCTTAAACTAAATGTTTAACTTATTTTACTATAATTTTATGCATCATAGAATATCAAATAATAAACTCCATAAAATATTTGCATCAAATTAAAGTTGTATGACATAAAATTGCATTAGTATCAAAACAACCAAAAAGTGCAACATATTAATTTGTAACTCTAGTATGTTTTGATTTTCAATATATAGGGTACAATGTGTATGTTTTGAAAATATAACTTTCTTCTACCCTATGAAAATAATGATAAAAATATTAACATTATTGGGTAAGTGGGTTTGGGTTTGGTTTTACTCGAAACCCATTTATTTTTATGGGTTTTTCATTTTTCGAAACCATACCCACCCAATTACCCAACCCAACCCATTTTTTGGGTTTTTGGGGTGGGTTTGACCAGGTTTTCTGGGTTGACCCAACCCATGAACAACAACAAAATTCATGCACATAAACGTGGACAAGATGAACAACAACAAAATATGAAAAAATCTCTCTCCATTTTTCGAAACCCTAGCTGTTGCAACTTTTATTCTTATTGATCTACTAAAGAGAGGTGGTTTATGATCAATTTTGACGCTCTCTGGACTGTTTTTCTTTCTCTTTAGTTAAGTAAGTGATTTTCACATATTTTTATTTTATTTCGTTTATTTTTGTGATTTCGTCGCTTAGCACGACTTTGTTTATTTTGGATTTCATGTCTTTGTGCGACGCATTTTTTATTTTTCGTCTTAGTCAGTCACGGATCTACATAGAGTAGATTGGGGGCAATTGCCCCTACTAGTGTTTCGGTTATATTTGTAAAGTCTTTGATATTTTATTGATTGCCCCCATTAAATGGAAATTTATACTATAAAGAGTTTCACTCATAAATTTTATGAAATCAAATGTGTAAATGCATTTGAGATGAAATTTTGAAAAAAATTCATCACACTTTTTTTAATATAAAAACATGTAAAGAACAATTTTAATTTGTAGATGTTAATGAGTTTTTAATTTTTCTAATATGTAATAGGAAAATGTTTACAATCTCAAGTATTTTGCTCAATGATAATTATGTTAGTATTCTATCACTTTTGCATTGCTTAAAATTTTCTAGAAATTTTTATCATATTAAATCTTTGCCCCTAAGTCAACATTTTTGGATCTATCACTTGTTTGTAAATTCATCTTTTATATTTTTAGCAACTTTAAATTTGTATTGTATCAATATATTCTATCAATTTGAATGAATAAATATCGTTCGTTTTTGTAAAAAAAAATGTGAACAAGACGAGGCTTGTGCCATGCATGGCCATGGGCAAATATATTAAAGAAGCCAAACTCAGATAATATACATAAGAGTGTTGCTAACAAGTGTCCTGTCATTAACTACAAATAGAAAAAAATTCTTAAAAATATAATATGTTATTTTTAGTCAAATAAGTTACACCACATTTTTATGAAAATTGACTTATTTTGCATGTTAAGTCGGTATTCATGAGACATTCAATAACATTCTCCTATATGTAATCACAACTTTCATAAAACTACGATTAGTTCCTCACTTAACTAAGAATTTTGATTTGATAATATTTGTAGATGCTAAAATAATATAAATCCAAGTATATATATAACGGGAACAAGTTGAATCTATATATAGACAGGTTTACAAAACTTTGAAACACGCAATATTCTTCTAGCTAGCTGATGTACTTTTGCATAGCCACAACTTTAGTTCATAAATAATTTGATTTCCAGAGTATTGGAACATTCGACTTTATTCTAGCATTAATGCACAGCACAGGTACACTCTACAAATTAAAAATTGGGTAGTAAAGATTTGTACTATTTAATCTTATTAAGATTTTGGCATAATGAAAGAAGATAGTAATAAGATTCGATATTAATGAGACAAATTTCACTAGAGACAGTTCACACTGAATATATTGACTTGATTATATAGGAAATACTGGTCAAAGAAATAATATGTATATACTGTCAAAAAAAGAAACAATGTGTATATACTGAGGCAATTTCTATATGGTCCTGTCAACCTGTCTCCAAATCGAAATATATATTCTTTTTTTTTCATGAAATTTGTAATATGTTTTTACCGCCTCTTTATTTCACATGAATTGTTTCTACCAAACAATAGATTTATTCCAGTTGTTTTTTAAAAAGCACTTATAATATTATTTTTTAAGGACACTTTAAAGAAAATTTATAATTTATAAATTTTTAAGAAAAATTAAAAAGTAAATTGAAATAACATTAATAATTTTTTATGGTTATTGAAATCATTTTTAAATGTTTTTTCTTTATAATCTATTGTGAACATTGCAGTTAAATACATTGAAATTACTTGATATATAACGTTGATCTAAAATAGTATACACCAAAAAAAAGTTATATTTCTTTGACATATTATTTATTTTAATTGCAAAAATTATATTTTCAAATATTCATTAAAATATATTATTCAATTATTCAATATTTTTTTTGACAGATTCAATTATTCAATACATAAACACATAAACACGATGTGATTTTTTGTCATACACTTAAATATAAATCATTTTACCTTAAACCAAGTTCCAACTATAATCAATTTTAACATAAAAAAAAAAAAACTATAATCAATTTTGTAAAATTAATTATTCAATTAATTTGACATGTAATAATTATTCAATAAATTAGACGTGTACCTTCTTTAACACTCACTTACAATCAATTCTAAACAAGGACTTATATAACTTCTATATATACCATCATTACGAATGGAGTAAGTTGCAGTGTGTAAGCATAAAGTTCGGGTCTAATTAAGAGAATCTATAACACACACGCCAATATATCTTCTAGCTAACGTACTTTTGCAGCCGAAAATGATACTTCACTGCCTCTCAATTTGATCTCTTATTGGCAGCATTATGTTTTATTAGCAACTGCGACATCAACATTAATCTTGAAGAAACAAGTCATAGGTTTGATTCAAACATCGTTAGCTGTGTTAAGAGGGGTCCCCCCTGGGGGCCTGAAACTTTGCATTTGCAAGGGTCAAACCTTTAAACTCTCGAAACATATAACTTCATGTCAATACCAATGACACATTTTGCTTAACTAGAATATCAACGATGACACAAGACCAAAATTTAGACTGCTTGATTCTAATTAGCATATGTGGTGGTTTGTGCTTCATTATGTAAATATATGGTGGTTTGCTAGCATGCACCAACAATTCACATGTGATCGGATACTATAAAGATTACTTTGCTACCGTTGAGTGGTGCCGGCCCATGTTAGACGGCGTCAAGTTTCCTTTTTGTCGGATGGTTAAAATGAAGACTTAATCGCCCCGTTCTGCTCGTTGGAGATATAAGGGATTGTAAAAGATAGTGATGAAGCAAAAAGTTTGGCCCCATATATATTTAATTTCACTTTAAACGACAATCCCCGTCCTTATGCCTATAACGTGGTCCCGTAAATGAGAAACCCTTACCGTCTTTCACATTTGTTTGCTTCAAAAGCTTCGCGGATAGGCAAGGACTTTAAGGGAGCCGTTGCCATGGAGGATCTAGCATACATGTTCGGGCTTGCTAAAGAAGACCATCGCAAAATGGTGGCCTCCTCTATGATCCACTTGCACAGAATTCTGACTATTTGTTCCATGATGGTTGCTGGGATATGGACATTCTTGACTATTCAAGAGCTATGGAGGAGAGGAATCTCTTCAGAGGCGATTATACTAAAATAAATGACATTAAATTAAATAATTATCCAATAAGACAAATAGAGGTTCATCTTAGAACCATAGCCTGTAAATATCTAGTTACACAAGATAACTAAGACAAAATAGAAAAAGATAAAAACATACCCTAGAAAAGATAAGGAGAAGATAGAACTCCTCCTGAAGCTCCTAGAATCGTCTTCCTCTTGAACTGCTCCAGATCTGAACGAGAAATTATGAATGAGGAAGGCGGTATTTATAGGGAAAGTTTTCACTTAACTTGGTCTAAAAACATGGGCTTTTAGGGGATAAAAAGTCACAAAAAGTGACTTTTTTCGCAAGCAACCAGGCGTTGGGCGACTAAGGCCGTGCGTTATGTGCATGTTCCTGGCAACTCCAGGCGCCTGGCACCTCCCAGGGTGCGCCTAGCGATTCAGTGTATTAGCTTTGGGGCACGTAACGCCCCCTCTGGTGCGCATGGGCGCTTCAGTGCGTTTTCTGTGCTGAAATGCCTGTTTTCTTCGCATGTTTAGGTGTTTTTTTTAAAGTAAGATGTCTTGGAACTTGGGAACATTATTCCTCCCTGTGTAAAGTCTTTTGAGACCTCTTGAATCTTCATTTTTCATCTTCCCAAGGACCACATAAATCTTCGGATGTCTTACTTTGCCTGGTTTGCTTGATTTCTTCGTGAATTACATTAAGAACACCCTAAAATTGATATGTTTCGAGAAGAATATAATTACAGACTCAAATATAGAAAACAATACAAATGTCCCGAAATTATAGGCAATCGATCTAATACTCCTCTGTTTTGCTGGTAAAACCTACTAAAAACAACTAAAAAAAACATGCTATGAATAATGTAAGAAGACCCGTCATCAGTCTTGCGTGTTCTTAGGTGATCCTTTGATTATGAATTCTTGCTATTTTGATGAATGAATGATAGGTAATCAAAGCTTTCTTAGTATCTAATAGTTTATGTGGTTTTAGAGACGAAATGGAATAAGTTGTGAAACTTGAACATGAGTTAAAATGAGATAGAGTTTTCCCAAAAGAAAAAATGTTGTGATTCTTGAACTAATGTAATGATAGACATATGGATAACATGTAGGAATGGTGAGGATGTATGTGAGCATGAAACTTAACTTATGAGAATATTTAATATAGATGAACTTAGTGAATTGATGAATTATGGCATGTTAGCTTGAAATTGGTTATAAGATGATGTATACTTAATGATTATAATGCGACGAGTAATGGTTGAGTTAGTTAATGATATGTGGATGAAGTATTGATTAATTAAGTGTAAGTGGCGAATTGCATTAAGATGCAAATTGACTAAATGAAGATGTGTTGTTTTATTGATGTGATAAATGTATGATATATTGATGATAATATGACGATGTTGATGTGATAAACATGATAATGTGATATTATGACGATGTTGATGCGATAAATATGATGATGTGATATTATGTTGATGTTAGTATGATAAACATGTGGTTATGATGATGATGATATAAAGAAGATGTTGGTGTATAATTGTTGAGTCGTTTGAATGTTGTGCATTGTCGAGTCATGGTAAAATGTTCATGCATTCATAGTCTTGTATCCTTGATGATGTGAGATTAATTCGGTAACATAACTCTGAATTATTCAATAATCTTGATGATGTGGGATCAATCGGTAACACAACTCCGACTTCCAAAAATGGTACCACATGCATATAGAGTCGAGTAGAGTATTGCATGCATATGAGTCTATATGGAAGTTGTGTATTTGACTATGTGAATTTAAGTGAAAGATGTTTGAATTCATTATGTGCAATTATGTGAAAGATGTGTGATTGAATTATGGTGATGAGGTGAGAAAGGTATGTATTCAAATGGTGATTATTTGAAGATGAGAATACTTTCTTATGATTATCATGATTTGGTATTCGTTGTGTCTATTTAAATATTTGAATGAGAATGCAAAAGAATATTATATTCCTTAGATGAATATGTGCATATATGATGTTGTTATCTTAATATTATGCATGCGTTCATAACTTCTTTATGTTGAACGTATATCTTACCCTCTAGTGCTTGTTTGATCACCAACATCCTTATGGTATAGACGTGCAGGTTGAGGACGCTTAGTCGACATTAGTTTTTGAGGCCGGCTTGGCGCCTACTCGCCTTTTTATGTTTTGGTTTCAGAGTCATTTCTAGAGGGGCTCTGATTGAGGATATTGCGGATTTTTATTTATGTTTTCGGATTTATGCTTAGGAACCATTGAGTTCACATTGATGATGTATCTGAGATTTGATATATGGCTTATATTGTTTTGAGATGTTCTTCTTCTGGTATAATATGTATTAGCATATATGGCAGCTATATATATGGTTGAACCTTCTGACAAACTGGAAAATGTTATACATTGATCACTGGAAATGAGAATATCATGATCGAATTGAGGCTTCTAAACTCCCCAAAGATTCGAGATATGATTGCTTTTGACATTGATAGTATACTTTGTAAGATTTAGCTTATGTCAAATCCAGTTGGGAATATTATTAAACTTTACCACAGGTTCAACAATGAACATAAATTTAGAAAGTTGAGTGATGGCCATATTTATCATATGAATTTGAGTATAGCTTCAAACGGGTTTTCTTTTACTTAAAAAAAATTGAGTATTAATATTTCCTAAACCTATAATGTTCAAAAAAGGATCATCATGGCAATATTTGTATAATTGGTTTTCTTTAACCTGGTGGTGATCCCTTCATAATTGTTACATGATTGGTTCTTTGGACTATTTTTCTTCTTTTTCTTCTTGTTATGCTTAAAGGTGCTAGTATAATCAACATTTGTGTTACGATACTTGCTAGGATGAAAAGCATATTTCCATAGCAATATTAGAACCAGGATCCACATCTTCTTGTACTTCATCACTCTGGAATTTCTTCAAAATAATAACACTCTTATCAATAGCTTCATTTGAGATTCTAGTGCCAACTGCCACAGAAACACTAACTGGCCTCTTATCAGAGCTTACGTGACTCCCCATCCATGTTATTTGGTATAACCATAAAGGTCAAAATAAGAGTATTGGTCCATTAAAGCAAGACTAATGGATCCATAACTTTATCTAAAGAAACAAAAGTGACACTAAGGAATGATAACTTTATAGTGAAGTCACCTTGTGCTTTAGAGGGTAACACTAACCTAGGGAATAACAACCTCCTAGAGTTAGGAAACTTCATATACTTACTAGTGTT
>Ga0315913_1007062_pt1 | contig 13543 bp, 6 predicted proteins | sample MpolsnodulesMG_FD_207736 | JGI IMG/M metagenome (GOLD analysis project Ga0315913, IMG submission 207736) | Medicago polymorpha root nodule microbial communities from Los Angeles, California, United States - small nodules | ecosystem: Host-associated > Plants > Roots > Nodule | place: USA... | reverse complement strand
TCCCTCTTTTAATTTAAATAAATCTGAACCACCTATTTAATCTATTGGTGTTTTTCTCGTGGTTCACTGGTGAGAGACCTAATTGGACCCTCACCCTAGAATCCACCTATATACATATCTATATGTGAAGTTTTTTTTTTTTTTTTAAGGAATGTGAAGTTTTATCAGACGGAAAGAATTTTTTTTTTGAAGGTAATTGCTTTATAGTAAATATTTCGAAAATATGAATTTATTTTACCCAAAATATATGTTATTATAACTATGTTGAAAGCGTTTTTGATAATAGGAGGGTCACAAGTTCAACTCCCATTGATACCATTTTTTTTCAGCATATTCAATTAAAATTTGTTATTGCTTCAGACCGGTCCGGTCCGAGTTTTAAAACTATGGTTTATTATTCCCTTTGTTTTGAAGTGAGTATCATTTTAATAAAAAAAAAAGTTGTTTCAAAATGAATGTTATTTAGACTTTTCAATATAAGATAAATTATTTTTCTCAATTTTACAATCTAATAATTACTGTGAACATTACTTTTAAAACATTATACTTAATTCACATTTATGATGGTGAGAAATACACATATATTTGATAAAAATGTAATGATTTTTACGGTATTATCACATTTATTAATTCGTGTAAAAAAACATAAAAAAAAAACTTGGTTTAAAACATGGGAGTACTTGTCTTCTAAGATCCTAGGATAACAAATGAATGTATGCGATAGAAATAGGATCAAACCTAGGGGGACAAGAGAAACATTATCCACACTCTCCCATCTCTTGTTGATACTACTAGCTAGGGCTAGGCTAGCACACACTACACATTAATGGCTCAGTGACCACATGCCATATGAATCCAGTAGTATGGTACCAACACATCACCAACCATATATATCACAATTTGTCTTTTTGTCTCGTGATTTATCTTGTATTTTTCTTGTTTAAATCAAATGTTATGACATTGATTATTATGCTCAACACCTAAAACTTACTATACAAATAACACTTGACAAAGGTAATTTAACAAGTGCTCTTAGGATATTTTTTAAGAAATATAATGAGAATATTTGTATTCTTAAAAAGTGTCTTAAAGACATTTGTTAGCATAACTCTTTAATAAAAATATTATCTCTTTTGTATATTTACAAATATGATTAGTGTTAACAACACTCTTTTTAACACTCATTTTTTACTGGGTTAAACAAACGTTAGTACACTTTGGAAATGAAACTCACATAAAGTGGTGATATTTGCATTGATTTTACTAAATAAAAGAGTGAATGTTAAAGAAAGTATTTAAAAGTGAGTATTATTGGTATTGGAGAAATTTTATAAGAAATGAATTTCTTTTAGGGAAAAGAAATGAATGTTATACAATTTCTTAATCTATAAGAAATTTTAAATGCTACATTATAGAACGGAAGAAGTAGTATATATAAGAAATGATTATGTTAAAAAATGCCCTAAAGACATTGTAGAAGTTCATAAAAAGAAAATTTATCTTTGAAACACAATGCCCTGAATACACTTGTTATTAGTATATTTTTCGAAAAGAGAGAATATAGATAATCTTTTTGTCTTTAAAACAAATATCATATACGCACAATTGTAGAGATTAATTTTACGAGTTAGATAAGATCACAATAAATAACAAAACTCTCGGTTGTTGCTCGAATTCAGAATCTCTGATTAAACTAATCATGTGATTCAAGTGCTTTTGCGTAGAATATGAAGAATCTAATGGAGCATATAACGTCATTACAATGTCCATTAAAATACAGATGACACGTCCCATAAATCTTATCTCAACTGACAAAAATACCGAAATTATTAGGCTGGACGTCATGACCGGGGTTCGAACCTTGGTACCTCCACTTTGTATGTGTAAGTTTATGATGGCTTTACCATCTCATCTAAAAAAAAATTACAGATTACACATCGGTGACACTCTTTAATACAAGTTTTGATGATGTGTTTCGAGTTAATGCACACACATTAGTGTGGAAGCCAACTCACAACTTAAGTATTTCATACCACCATTTCATTAATTCAGACTCTGTTTATAGAAACCAATACGTATGCATCCATTATGAATGTGAGATTGTCAACTCATTCTTAAATGATTTGTGAGAAAAGGACACTATACGAAATACTTGGAAGTTAGAATATTTATGTTTCATTCAACCTTAACTACATAAGGTTAGTTTATTTTAATTTTTTTGAGGCAATTTTTTTTAAGCAAGCAAAGTTTTTATTTTATTTTTTGGAATGGCCAAATGAATGAAATAATATTGAAAAATTCTATTAGAGTGAAAAGAAGTTACAACAATCTACTTGAAACCAACAACAAACCAGTTTAGGAAAATTTCCTTAACAAAAGAAAATTCAAACTAAGTCATATTGATGGATGATAAGAAATATATACAACATCATGGAAATTATTGCCCTAAAAAAAAACATCATGGACATGTATGTGAGGATTAGCTGGCATTGGTTCATCTTCACTAGAGTGTGAGCAATTTGATTTATCTGTCTCCTAGTAAACTAACACAAGAATTTTAAAAGATGTGTGAAATCTAATAATATGGGATAATCCAATATTTTTTACTCAATAACACTAGTTTATCTATTTACTTGTTAATTTGTTTTTTTTCCTTCTTCTAAACTCTTATGATATATATTATAAACAAAGGTGAACAAGCAATGGGTTTTTTGTTATACAATTCCTATAATTCGATCTAAAATTTGATTGGATCAATTTTATTTTTAAGACTAATTAAGTGGTCGTTCTACAGGGTGACATGAAGGACAAATGGAGTTGGAGGTGTCATTCTTCTAATTGTTACACTGTAAGTAGTGCCTATCAGTTGTTGACTGAGATTGTTGATCACGATGTGGTGGTTATTGACTACAATGATTATCATTTTTTTTTTGGTACAAACAATGATTATCATTTTATTTTGTGGTTAAAGGAGATGCCATTAAAAGTTTCGTTGTTTGCTACAAAATTGAATTGCTACTAAAGATAGCTTAGTGAGACGTCATGTGCTTACCACTAACGATCATTTATGCACTGGCCGATGTCGGTGTATTAAGACACGAATCATTTGTTTGTGTCTTGTGTCTTTTATGGTAATCTTTGGTATTTGATTTATGATTGGCTTGGTTTTCTTCGGCAACATCTTTGAGTCTTTTATTGCATCTTCGTCATTTTTGTGGTCTTAGAGGTGTTTCAAATAAATTAAATTTAGCACTCAAGATGATTTGGTTAGCATCTGTTTACGTTATATGGAAAGAGAGAAACAAACGTATTTTTCAACAAAAGGAAAATTTCTTTCATTCAATTAGTGAGTAGGTTAAATGTCTAGTTTTTTTTGGTTTAAATCGAAGTTTGTTTCTTTCGATTTTCACTATAATGTCTAGAGGCAAAACTTGTGTTTTACGGATGTAACTTAATTTTTCCATTTGCTCTTTGTTAGACTTTTTTTTTTTTTTTTGGAACTGTATCATGGATTTTTGATGTCTTCCTAAACATTCCTTGTGCTAGTGGACACCTATTGTGGTAATATATTTTATTTTAGCCTTTTCAAAAATTAAAAATGTGACTTCTTTATCTAATATCTTAAAATTTTTGTCAAAAAAATAATCTAACATCTTAAAATTTTGAATACAATTGTGACATCTCTTATAGTTGTGAAGCAATGACATGTTGTTCTCGATACTCCTCTAAACTTTCCAACATAATATTCATGAATACTCATTTTTGTGTGGGACTAAAAAATAAATATTTGTGTTTGGGACAAGAGGAGCCAGTAGTCCTCATTTCAATCTCTACAATCAAACGCATTAATTCACAGTGGACACCAATTATAATTCTTTATCGGTTTATATTGCCAACTCATGATTCACTAGCTGTGTTCATATATACAAACATGCACTAAATATGCCAACTCATTTATAAGCAGTTTCATTACAAAAGACATGTCACAATACACTCAAACATTTGGATATTTTCACCTCCAAACCGCTTAAAATATTATATTTTTTTGTAGTTTTTATAATTTTCTTTTTAAATAAAAAAAAGTTGAAGGTTAAAAAAAACACTAAGGATTTGTGCTTATCAGCAAAAGTTTGTGGGGAATTAATTACTTCTAATCAATCTATGTCTTCCTTTATTTCATTTGATTTAGACTGCTCAATTTTGATTTAACATCACAAATGTTTGAAAATGCTACTTTTTGCATGACAATTAATTAAGTATAAATTTTTTATAATATCAATATATGTTTGAATTGACGATGATTTAAGAAAATCATAGTTGTATTTTTTTGCGGTTTAATTTTTTTTCTTTTTTTGAAGGATTTTTTTTTTCTTTTGTTCTTTTTCTTCTTTTTCAAGTAGTCTAATTTTTAAACTCACACCGTAAATGTGTTGATAAGTGAAAAATCTAAAATTCAAACCCCTATCCAACCAATCAACGGTTACAAAACAAAACATGTGTTTTTTAACTAAAATAAAACGTTGCTGTAGTTTTATCAAAGTCACTGTCTATCTAATTTGCTGCGGTAATATCTTACTCTATTTTATTTTACTTTAAGGAAATATCTTCAATTGCTAAGTTAATTAATAAATTGAGTAACAAATATTGTTTGTTTGACTCACTAGTCAAGAATACAGATGTTTTAAAAATCCGAATCGCTTTCATTCTTAGTTTACATATTTGACTCAATTAATAAGAGTTGAATACTATATTAATAATCATAAAAATATAAATTTTTTTTTTTTTTTATAAAGTTTTATCATCCTGCCACTTTCAATATTATCTTTTGATTGTGTCAAAAAAAAAATTATCTTTTGACAAAAATAAAACTTTATTTTCTAAAAACATTATTTATATAGTAATATAATAAATTAAATGTTTAAATTAAAACTAAATTTAATTGATATGCATCAAGCTTTCTAAAACTAAAATGAAAAACAAACTACAAGACCTTTTAGATCATAATCTAAGCACTCAACCATCGATTCTTTAAAGAAAGGGGTCTCTGATCATTCAAAATTTGACGGAGGAATAAATAAAATATGACCAATAAATTAGACAAGATTCGAACTCAGATCCTCTCACACAATTCTACTAGGGTATTTTAAATTGAGACGAAATTGCAATCGAAACGCTCAAGTAACCGAAAATAGAAAACTATTTTAAATATAACCGAAAATAGACAATACTCAGTTACATTTTAATGAGTTGAACATTCGGTTTCGGTTTGATTTTTAAAATATATTTATGCGTTGACATTAGAATTCTTTTATAGACATCAAATAATAGTTCTCATTCAAACGCGGTTCAAATTGGATTACCTCAACGGAAGGCAAGTAAAAAAAATTAGGTCAAATTACACTCATCGTGCCTTAACATAATTTCATATAATGATTTAATCATTTATATTTTTTCACGTCATTTTTTCTCTTTTGATCCGTTTGCATATGAATTTTCTAGAATCAAACCTAAAATTCTTATGAAAACATACGTAGGACCATATATTTGAACTTTAAGAGTTCATATTGAAATAAAATTGATTTGAATCATAAAAATTCATATGTAAATTGATCAAAAGGACAAAAACAACGTAAAAAAAGATAAACAACAAAATCGTTATTTGAAATTAAGCTAAGGTATTTTTGGTGTAAACCAGATATCCTCTGCACGCACGACTTCGAGCATTATGAGACACAAATGAGTAGCCAGCTCTCGCTAAGAGTTTTAACGTTGCTGCATGCCCAAGGCTGGATCCAAACCCAAAATTTTGATTAAGATAGAAGAGACTCGTGCCATCTCATCTAAACGCTCATGAGTAAATTAACTTAAGGTATGACTAGAATAATTTTTTACCTAACTTATTTTATGTGAAATATTAACAAGTCTTATTTTGTGTTTGCTGAGGAACTCTTGGTCCTGCTTAGGAGCCACCCTACCCCATCATCTCACCAATTCTATCTCCCAACCAAATTCCAAAGCCCCAAAAAAAACACAAATCCCAATTTTCAAAGGTACAAAGAAAGTGTAACAAACAACCACAGAGTCACAACACAACACATAAAATCAACACTTAAAATACTCTCTCACACCCCAAAAAACACACACACTCTGTTCTGTTCTGTTCTGTTTCAAACTATGGATTTTTGGACTTCTTCTCTCCCTCTTGATGATGAATTTGAAAAGCTTGTAATTCGAATGAATCCACCAAGGTAACAAAAACATGTTCATGTTCATGTTTTTGTTAATGTTTTTGTTGTTTTTGTTATGAAAATGAATTGAATTACATGTTTTTTTTGTATGTTTTTGTATTTTGTGGCAGAGTAACTGTGGATAATACTTCAAGCAGAACAACAACTTTGATAAAGGTTTGAAATTTAAACCTTGTAAGATTATAATCTTTGATGAATTTCAAAAGGGTCATTTTAGTTTAGTTTATAAATAATTTTCATGTGAATTTTGTGTAGGTTGATAGTGCTAATAAACGTGGTAGTTTGTTGGAAGTTGTTCAAGTTCTTACTGATATGAATCTCATTGTTAGAAGAGCTTATATTTCATCTGATGGTGGATGGTTTATGGATGGTATGCTATACCTACCATTTACAATAATTCTTCATTTTTTTCATCAACTAAATTAATCATCATTGTTTTTTAATATTTTTTGATAAAAATATTAATTTTTGTAATCTTGTTTTTCATGTGTTTTTTGTTGTTGACATTTTTTTTTGTTTTCAGTTTTTCATGTTACTGATCAAAATGGGAAAAAGATTCTTCAAGAAGATGTTGCTGATAGAATTCAACAGGTAATAGATCTTTGTAATATTCATCTGACATTAGTTTTTGATTTTACATTTGTTATGATTGTAATTTGAAGTGAAATTAAGATTTTAAGTAAGTAATTGATATTTTCTTATTTTATCGGCATATAAAGCGTATCGAATTATGAGTAATCAAAGCATATTTCCATGATTCCCGGTCCGCGGCAGCAATAAATCGGTCTCAAAGGTCTCTGCAACGACATCGCAACCACAATTGCGGCCACATTTGCCGATTTTACCACAATATAAAAGTTGATCACAATTTAAAACCATGATAGTTTATATTACTCTTGCTTGAAATCAATGCTCATGTAATATCTTTGTGCTGGTCAATTTTTCAATTTTTATCAAACTATTCATTGCTTTTTGATTGGAATAGGATGATTTTGTTAATGATTTTTCAATAAATGAATGATTTTGTTTATGATCTTTCTTTTCAATAAAGTAATTCGACAACTAGATTGAAAAAGAACAAGACAAAACCAGAACTAGTACTTTGTTCTTTTTTTTTGAGGTACTTTGTTTGTTCCAGAACTTGAAGGCTGTATATTATTATTAAATCTGTACTAATATCATTTTTTGGTTTTCTTGTTCCAGTCACTCGGTCCAAGAGTCCGTAGCTTCCGATCCGTGAGAAGATCTGTCGGTGTTCAAGCTGCAGCGGAACATACAACGATCGAGTTAACAGGACGAGATAGACCAGGATTGCTTTCAGAAGTCTTTGCAATTCTTGCTGACCTCAAATGCAATGTGGTAGCGGCTGAAGTCTGGACACACAATTCAAGAATGGCGTCTGTCGTTTACATCACCGACGACACAACAGGATTGCCTATCGACAATCCTGACCGCCTTGCCAAGATTAAGCATCTTCTGCTTTATGTGCTGAGAGGAGACATTGACAAGAAGAATGCAAACACTGCTGTTTCGTTTTGTTCGACTCACAAGGATAGGAGGCTGCATCAATTGATGTATGCTGATCGCGATTATGACATATATGATGGAGATTATTCTTGCTCAACAAATGAAAGAAGCAAGCTCAATGTAACTGTTGATGATTGCATCGATAAGGGATATACCGTCGTGAATTTGAGGTGTCCAGATCGACCTAAGTTACTATTCGATACTGTGTGCACTATCACAGACATGCAGTATGTTGTGTACCATGGAACTGTCAATGCTGAAGGACCAGAAGCATATCAGGTTTGTCATTCATGCTCTTGTAATTGGAATCTAGTTAGTTTAATACATGTTTGTTTGTCCTGACTTATTTTGAGCTTCACTTTTCGTTAAAAGATGTTAGGCCGAACAATATTTTTAAAAAGATCTTAATTAAAAAAGACCTTATCTTTTAGGTATAAACTTACTAGATACAAGGAACTTTTTAAAAAGTAGTTGAGAGAAATTTTTTATATCAAGTAGGAGACCTTTTGCTAATTTTATTATTAATATTTAACTCAAATTTGATCATTCCATCAGGGAAAAAATCTTTTAAGCGAAAAAATAACGATAATTACTAAAGAACTTTACTTTAGCTTTGTTTCGAAATCTCTTATTTTTAATTTTAATTTTGAAGTAGCTTTTGTTGCCAAAATAAGGTAGGGAAAACTGAGCATATTATACTTTGATCGTATTTCATTTCAATTTGTTTGGTTGAAAAGCCTATTCTGACACATCCTTTCTACCAGCTTATGAGTCCATCACTCCAGTTATCATTAAATTTCATTAATATGTTTTGCTTTGTTTTACAGGAATATTACATAAGGCATGTGGATGGATATCCAATCAGTTCTGAAGCTGAAAGGCAAAGAGTGATTCACTGCTTGGAGGCTGCTGTCCGAAGGCGAACTTCTGAGGTACTCCCTTCGTTCCAAATTAATACCTGTTTTAGCAAAAGTAAAAAAATTATATATATTAAGTGCCACTTTATCATTCCAACGCGTCATTAATTATATCTTTTCAATTTTTCTCGTAGTTTGTATTGCAACTTTTCATTAACCAAAGACATTATCGAGCATGCGTTTATCGACAAAGAGGGTTAATTTAATAAAACTACTATCTCGATTAACCAATTTACCGCTTTTTTTATTACTTGCTTAGAAACCTTAAACGACTGTTAATTTGGAATGTGAGTACTACACATGACATGGATGCTATTTCACAAGTTTTTTTCATCTGTTTTTTAGTGACAAAGTTAACTTGTATTTGATATAGGGTGTAAAGCTAGAACTTTCTGGTGAAGACCGAGTTGGCCTTTTGTCTGATGTAACTCGCATCTTTAGAGAAAATGGCCTTTCAGTTTGCCGCGCTGAGGTCACAACAAGAGGTTCCCAAGCCATGAATGTTTTCTATGTCACTGATGTCTCCGGAAATCCAGTTAAGAGTGAAACAATCGAGGCTGTTCGAAAAGAGATCGGGTTGACTATACTACGTGTAAAAGACGATCCATGCTTAAAATCTCCTACTCGGGAGAGTGGAAAATTCTCTTTACGTGATCTCGTTAGGTCGAGATCCGAGAGGTTTCTTTACAATCTAGGTCTGATGAAGTCTAGTTCTTGAAGTATCAATAAGGTTGTGTTTGTGAATAGTAGCTTTTAGTTTCAACTAGAAGTTAGACTGCTTTGAAACCTCACATTGTAGTGTTTTATGGTTGATCTTTCTAGATTTGGTTTCATTTTATGGTGTTTAAAGATTTTAGATTGTAGAGTTTTATCTAGGCATGTTTCATTGGGAATTTGTATATTAATGTGCCTGTGTCATATACTTGTTGTCTCTAAGCATTGTCAACACACACAGCACCAAAAGTTTGAAATAAGCTTCTCAATGAAAAAGAGAAATTAACTGCAAATGTTGGTAACTAGTATTCTAAGTAAAGTCTTTTTAATGACACAAGATAGAATTTCAAATCTCTTAATGCCACTTATGTGCATGCAAGAGATCCTTACTACTCCCTCATGTCTTATTTATAAGAGAAAGTTGGTTGATGTATCTGGTTAAAAATTCAGTTCAGATACATCAATTTTTGTTAACCTAACTTTTTCTTTTAAATAGAACCGGAGAGAGTGGTAAGTAATATGTTGGTAAAGGGACTCAAACCTACATCAATTTATCTCTTCAACCTACATGTTTCAAACTATCTTATCACTCCAAAAAAAGAACCAAAATGAGTGAAGAATGTAGAGTAGAATCGCAATACATGGTTTAAATTGTGTTATCTTCTCTTGAACTTGGATATGGTTTTGTTCTTTTGTGCCAAGAATAGAATCATAGGTTATTATTGGGTATGACTCATAGTTTACTGATAAGTTATACCGAGTTTTACCGTGTAAGTCCTATGTTGGATTAATAGAAATGTACTACAATTGTATTGTAGTCGGAAATGTAGCATGATTGGTCAATTCCGTAATCACATATCGTACGTTCTTTGTGTTTTCTCGTATATTTTTACCTCTATTCGATCAATTGTGGACAACCCAGTTGTTGGATTATCCGATCGCTAATATTGGCTGCAAATGCTATAGTCACAACTATGGTCCTAAATTGCAACTGCAGTTACGCTGTAAACTTTGATATTTTCACAAAACATGGGCAAATATGTTCGATAGAGTCACAATCACATTTGCGATATCATCGCAAAGACTTCTAAAACCTTTATATTGCGACCACAATTACCCTCGGACCACAATTTTGAAAAGCACATAATGTTAAAAACATGGCATGTTAATTCTGTAAGTTCTACTACAAGAATTGACCTATGTTAGTCTATATAAAGACATTTCATTAGGAAACAGCTGGAAAGAGGGGGGGTATCATGTGGTACCCTGGTGTACCACTATCACGTGTCCTTTGCCTTATCTAAGAGCTCATGTAGAATCTTCAAATACAGTTCTTGTTGGATTGTGATGTTTCTTAAAGCACCCACACGTTGGTTCAGAGGAAGACTACACTTTTTTGCTAGGGCAAACGTGTGTGGAAAAATGTGCAACTTAAACTACAATCACATATTTTTGTAGAAAGAGTTGATATATAATCCAAAGAGGCTGGAATAGGTTCAGTAATAAAAGTTGTCTTTGAAGACAAATGTTAAGTGAAACTTGTTTTCTTTTATGCAACTTGGGTGTATTCATGCAAATAAAATGATTTTTATTTCAAAGTTGTTTTTCACATTTGATATATCTAATTTTAAAATATAAGTCATCTAATCTTCATTAGTAACTGCAGTGAATACGTGGTATTGCGACAAAAGACAATTTGTTGCCCGAGCTTTTATAAAAAATGATAAAAAAATGTTGTGTGAGATATGGGGTGCTGATATTCAAATCTATTAAAATAAAACAAGACAAACCGATAAAAAAAAAAAAACACAAAATGATTTAATCTCCACTTGTCTATAAAATCAGTTTTATTTACAAACAAAAATTTATCATTTTAGTTAGTTGTGTTATTCTATTTCTACGTTGAAGAACACGATATTAAGATTTTTTAAAACTTTATTCACTTAATAAATGTTTCATTTCAAGTTATCTTTCAAATTCGATATATCAAGTTTAAAATATGATGTCTAATATTCATTCCATGATTGTAATTACTTTATGCTTACTAGATATTGATGTGAGAGCAAAAATTTATTGCATTAGTCTTGATGTGTATTCGGGGTGTTTGGCAATGCAATCACATCCGTTAACAAATGGTGATCACTTTTTTTTTTTTATAAGTTGGTGCTCACATCCCGATCGGGATGTCCTTAGTGGACAAATGGTAATCACTTAGATAATAGATACAAACATACACTTTAGTGTGATGTTAAATCCAATGCAAAAATAAACAACAAATGTTTCATCCCAAGATCAAGATATTAGTCATGGAGATCGATATATTTTTAAACAAAAAGATACCATTTTGTTTAAGTGAGTATTTACATCCAGAACACCACAATATCAGTATATTTTTTAAACTTTGATTCACTTAACAAATATTGAGTCAAAAAGAAAGTATGGTTTGTTTTTATCATTAAAAAATAAACAATTAAAAACTTTTGATAAACAGTTGGAGTTTAGAGTTTTCACTTTTCATCTTCTTTTTTTGATCAAAATAAATTTTTTTTCACCACAAACATGTGAAAAGATAAATAAAAAGGCAAATAACAAACATGTAAAATGCACATGATAGTTAATGTTGTGCTACATAGCAAAATATAAGGTGTAGGATTTAGATATACAAATATATAACTTTTTTTTTGCACAAATAGAAAACATTGATACCTAAAAGAAAAATTAGTAAGGCCTAATATTAATGATTCATTTATGAGAAATTGATTGAATTTATGAACTCAAAACTCAGGGTCATTCATCTCTACATTGAGGCGTGAAGAACGTCGTAAGGGTGCTAAAATTGTATTGCACACTGTGACAAAAATAAGGCCAATTAGGGAACAAATCACAAAAGATTGTAGAAAATTTTGTGGTAGATGAATGTGTTAATGATTTCTCATTTCTTTAACCTTAAAACTTGAAACGCCTTCAACTCTAAACCTATAATTAGAACTAATAGTACATGTTTGAGAATTAACACTTCCCCTTAAAATCAAGTACACAACTAAACGATCATGCATGTCTTTTTGTAACATAAATTTTTAAAATGGTATCTGTGTGTAACAAAACTTCAAAAACTATAATTCAAAAGGGTTGCATATGCACTCTTGCCTTAAATATATATACAACTAAACAAACTAAAAAAACTAAAAAACTAGATAGACGGACACAAGTCGTTCATGTCTTTTTGCCAGTAATAATTTATACCATATCTATTAACGCAATTCCAAATCTAACTACCAATAACTATCAAATACGATCAAACATTTTTCTTTTTATAAATTTTTCTTACATCATAATTATTTTAATTTTTTTTTTCTGCATGCATCTTTTCCAATCAAATAATCATTGGACAATATCCCAATTATTAGAGTTAATATGCATGATCAACTGCATTTTCCTGTCACGGTGGAAGAGGTTAAAAACACTCTCTTCTCTATTCACTCTTACAAAGCCCCCGAATCTTATGGTTTCCAACCAACTCTCTTCAAAACTTCTTGGCATATTGTGGGTAATAATGTTTGGAAAATGGTGCTTGATGCTTTTACTTCTGGTAGTATTACTCTTGCACATACCTTGTTTGTTCCTATCATGAAAATTGATATCCCCCATAGTTTTAAAGATTTCCATCTCATAAGTTGATGACCCGCAATTAACGGATTGGGTTAATTTAATGGTAAATGTACCAGTCGTTTCATCAAGTAATAAAGTGATAAGTAGAGTATCGTATCCACAAGGATTGTCATTTCATCCTGGTTTGTAAGACATCCCTGAGAGTTTTCAATTCCTTAGCCAGTAGCTGGTATGCTTCTAAAAACTTGCGTTCTGTTATCAGAGGATCAACTTCCTTCTCTTCATCCTTTTCCACTTCCATCATCTTGCAAATTTCATTCATAGGATTATCTAGAGTTGTTCCGGAGAATCCTGTTCTTGTAGCATTTGCAAGATCGGTAGACAATTGTCCCATCTACACTTTCAAATTCTTCATGCAAACTACGTATCGCTTTTTCATTTCAATCTCTCAATCTACCCTTTAACATTCTTCATTTTTTGAGATATAACCTCTTTTAGGCTTGACCTCGGTCGTTGTTGTTAAGTTCC
>Ga0315913_1007061_pt1 | contig 13543 bp, 3 predicted proteins | sample MpolsnodulesMG_FD_207736 | JGI IMG/M metagenome (GOLD analysis project Ga0315913, IMG submission 207736) | Medicago polymorpha root nodule microbial communities from Los Angeles, California, United States - small nodules | ecosystem: Host-associated > Plants > Roots > Nodule | place: USA... | reverse complement strand
TCTCTCTCTTTAAAAGGTGAACATGTTAATACTTTCTATATATTCCCCAAATAATTTCTTAGAACTTGGATTCTTGTCAAAATCTTCTATCTTTTCTCACACTTTTCATATCATTCATTAACCCTCACAACCATGCAATATTGAAACTTCCTCAAAACATGAGTTTGCTAATCATGTTTAATAAGCTTTCAAAAGTTGAAATTGTGAATTTTTCCATGCACTCCATTTCCATTCTTTCTACTTTACAACAAACAAAAAAACATGCAATTTTTTTCAACTCTTATTCCATTTTGGTGTTTGTATTCCTTTCCTAGTCAACTTAAAAATGAAATTTCAACCTTTAATGAGACTTCATTTCTATGCAAAGATTAGTTCTCCATGAAAATACAACTTCATCTATTTTGATGGATACATATATGCCTATTAAAAAAAACACACACATGAGTTGGTTTGATGGTGAATGTTTGAAACTTTAGAGTGTGTTCATTTTAAAGTCTCGGATTCGAATACTCTTTATGCTACTTCTTGTGTTGTGTCAGTCCATACATACCAAGATCTATGACCTTAAATAGGGGTCATACTATTAGACTGTGGGATTGATGTTTCTCAGATTAGTCTGCCATAAGACTGAATACTGAGTTTCTTTTAGAGAAAAAACATACATACTATAAAATCCCTAATTAATTTACATCATTTTGAAATATCATTTTACAAGATAAACTCTAAAATTTAAATTCTAATAATTTCTTTTGGATGAATTAATGTATCCCCATAGGTAGTTGACTAATCAATTGAGGTAACTCAAATTTATTTAAGAGATTGATCTCTTCGGTTGATGTATGTTTTTTTTTTGTCATTGATTGATAGCTTGATTTAGAGGTTAAAATCTTTACCATTTAAATTAAGAGTTTAACTAGTATACTCTGTTAGTGTATAATTATTTTACACATTCATATAATGATGTGTTCTCGTATCATGGTCATTAATATGACAACTGATGTGTTTTCATGTTCATTGATTGACGTGACAATAAATCAATATATACATATGTAAAATAATTATACATTGACATAATATACTACTCTTCCATCATAGATTAAGTAAGATATTTGTTCATTTCACACATATTAAGAAAATGTATAAGTGAATGAGAGAGAAAAATGGTTTTACGTGTTTTTGTCGAGTATTGGTTCATTCACCATTATCATAAATGCAAATCGAAAGATACTAAATTGAGAGTTATGAAAATAGTATTTATTAGAGTTATAATTAGAAGGAAAAAAAGTAATTAATATTGTATTGAAAAGTGAAATGAGTCTGTTATTATGATACAATATTTTTTTATAAAAGACTCACTTATTATAGAACTGATGGAGTAATTAAAATCTTTTCAATTAATTGTTCAATTAGTAATAATTAAAAAAAGTTTATACTAATTTACTTTGAAATGAAATTAGTTAATTCATTAATGAATGTTTATATTTGATGAGCAACAGTTGACACAGCGGTAGTGTTCAAAATGCATTGGAAAAAATCTTTACTTCATGGTCATTTAACAATTAGCAGCAAACAAGCAGAGCTCCATCTTTTCACACACAAATCGACAACACCACATTTTAACAAACAAAATCATCTTCTCTCCTCTCTCCTCTCTCCTCTCTCCTCGTACTCTAACTTTTCACTTTTGTTCATAACTTACATATGAAAAACAACAAACACTCATTTTTCCCAACTCTTATTTTGACTCACATTTTTCAAGTAAGAAATTCCAATGCTCACTCTCTTTTTTATTTTTAGTTTTAAATTCTAGATCACCAAGTTCTATCTCCATTTTCGTGTTCGATCATAGTGGTTTTTGCTTTAAGGATTAATTCATAGTAACTTTTGTTTATTATACTATTATTATCATTATTTCTATTTCTTATTCCCAAAAATAAAATTTAGATGTCAAAATCATAGTTTCTGTTTTACAGCTCACTGTCAAATTAAATTAAACATGTTAAAATAATTATGTTTGATTACTTGTTAAAATGAAACTCATCTTTAATTCATACGGGGTTGAATCAACAGACGAGACATTTTTGTGTTTGTTTGAGTTTTTTTTATTCTAATATAATTGTTTGAGTCTTATTAAATAACATAGTTTCTATTTTGTTTAGGTTATATTTTTGTATGTGAATATATGAACAAACAAAATTTAAGTCATTTATTAAAAATAACTGTGATATGTTGTATTTGAGATCCAATGAAAGACACTTTGGTTATCAAGTCAAAACATGACATTAGAAATTATAGAGTAATTAAAATAGAAAATGATCTTGAAACACTTATTGTAAACGATCATCAGATACCTACTAGAGAAGGCCACGAAAAAGAAGGCGGACAAGTAAATATGGTATCGATATTGTTAATTTCAATTTTATTTTTAAAATGTATCAATAATGATTGTTATATTCAGTGTTGTGTTCGTTTTTAATCTGATGCAGCAATGAACATCAGTGTATGCAGTCATCATACCCTAAAATGTGTGTAAAGATTGTCACATTTATTAGGTTTGGAGGATTATATTACTTTGAAGAAGTTTTATTTTTATAATTTAATAACAGATTAATACAATGTCGCTTGGTTGGATAACACATGCCTCGTTGAAGGGAGACAAAAGAGACAAAAGTTTTGAAAAGAAAGACGTATGTTAATTTTTTTCTCACAAATTTCCACTTTTAATTTCTTAAATATATTGTACTGCAGTTAAAATTTGCTTTGATAATTTTTCAATTTCAACATGTTAGTTATACCTTTGAGCACAGTGGATCAACAAATGAATTTACAAGCACTAAACAATGTAATTTAATTTTAGTTTTCAAGTAAATGAATTTTTTTTAATGGGTGGCTTATGAAAGTTCAATGTCTTATTTATGCAATTTTATATGCATATATATGAATTTATTTGAGTTTTGCTTACGATTAGTGTTACAATTTTGTTTAGGTTATATTTTTGTATGTGAGTATATGAACCTAAATATATGAACAAACAATTATTAAATGTTAGTTTCAATTTTGTTTAGGCTATATTTTTGTATGTGAATATATGAACAAACAAAACTCAAGTCATATATTATAAATAACTATGATATGTTGTATTTTAGACCCAATGAAAAATGTTATGGTTATCGAGTCAAAGCATGATATTAGAGATTACATAATAATTTAGCCAGAAAATAAATGATCCTGAAGTACTTATTGTACACGTTGGGTTACTAAGACTACGAAAAAAAAGGCGGACAAGTAAAGATGATATCTATATTGTTAATTTCAGTTTTGTTTTTAACAATATTGATTGTTATATTCACTGTTTCGATTGTTTAGTTTGCTACACCAATAAGCATCGGTGTAGGTAATCTTCATACCCAAAAAAATGTGCAAGGACTACCACATTTATTTTTGATTTAGATGATTATTAGTAGATTAATACAATGTCACTTGGTTGTAGAGCTCATGCTCATCGAGGGGAGCTGAAAGTTTTTTTAAATAAAGACGTATGTTAAGTTCTTTGTTCATAAAATTCCACTTTTATTTTCCTAAATATATTGTACTTAATATATTTGAAAGAACAATAATGTACTACAATTAAAATTAAAATTTGATTTGATAATTTTTCAATTTCAATATCTTACTTGTATCTCTGAGCACGGTGGATAAACACATGAATTTACAAACACTGAACACACTGCAACTTCATTATTTGCCACGAGTGTGAGAAGATCTTTGTTGTTGGTGACAAATATTGTTAAAATCAAAATTAATTAGAATAAAGACAATCAACCTTAGAAATATTTTCATTCACCTCTTGATAATCCTAAGGATTCGTTTAATATGAATGAATAATTTCAAATTGATGTAGTAAAATTCATTGTTACCCCACCTTGAACCATAACTATTTTGAATTTTTAAATATTCTTTCTCTTTCTCACCATGCGATGTAACTTTGCAACCCAATCTACATTATTTTGTATAGAATGCTCATTTAATAGATTGTTAGCAGTTGCAAAATTTGTCATGAGCATTTCCTCATTGTCCAAATAACGTGATTCCAGGTCAGTGGTCTTAACCTAAACCAATGGATGCTGGGTGTTGACAATCAATAGCCATCGTAAGCCACCTCATTCGAACTGTCTTTAGAGCATTTGTTAGCATAACACATAAAATAATGAGCATAGCAAATTCAACCTAACTCATCAAACAAAAATTATTAGTCAAATCACACAATTAATTTTATCTAGTACTCCTGAATTAAACATAACTCTTTAATTCACGCATTTCAATTACAAACACCAATATCAATTACTTAAAAAATCACAAATATATCTCATAAATAATACATACTAGATTTATATTCTTGGTTTGAAATTATATTTCTTTTTGTAATTGGTGTTTAAAAAAAAACGATCTATTGGTGTTTAATAAAGCACTCGGTAAACAGGAGAGAAGAGAATCTTGGTTATACCGTTCAATCTTATTCATCTCAAATACACGATGTTTGGAGTTTTTTTTCTTCTTCATTGCATCATCTGATTATGAGCCATAATACTTGCAACATAGAATTGAAGAATTTTTATATGGTTTGAAAAAAGTTTTTGTAAGTTTTCTCACATCTTCAACACTTGTGTTCTTATAATTATTTTATGACTTATAATGTAATACATGTAAATAAGAATGAAAAACATGTCTTACAGTTTATTTTTCAAACATGTATTATAGTATACTAGTCTATAATTAATAAGAAACTTATTGGGATTTGCAGAAAGACTTGTTTTTTATTAATTCGTGATGTGATGAGTATTTTATGCGAGGGTGATGAGTTGATGAAGATTATGGTTGGAACATAAGAATAACATGTGAACAATAGTATGTTAGTTTTTTTACGCATGTGAACACGTTTTAAAGACTTGTTTCTTGTTTTATGTATAATTGCATTTTTTGAATTTTGCTATTTGCACCAAAAAAATTAAATTCTGGTTTTTATATCAACTAGTAAAAGACTCGTGCTTTCGCACAGGTCACGTAATATTGTGATAATTATTTAAAATATAATTAGATTATTAGTATTGTATAATGTTTATAGATATTAAATGAAATTATGAGAAAGTTGATATGATAAAATTTTAAAAAGTAATGATTGTTTTCAAAATCAAAATTAATGTAGTGTTTCTATTAAATAACTCTTTATTTTATATGGAAAAGTCTATTCAATATTTGTACTGCCGCATACAAATTATATATATATATGTTAAATTCTCATGACTATTTTCAAAATCAAAATTAATGTACTGTTTAAATTAAATAATTTTTTATTTTATATTCAAAACAATGTTCAATAATTTCTCCTTACCCGTTGCAGATTTTATATACTTATATCTACATAACAAATTTTTTTTATCCATATATAACAAAGTTGATATAATAAAATTTTACAAACTTATGACTATCAATATTAGTGTGTATATTAAATAAATTTTTATTTTATATTTAAAACACTGTTAAATATTTAAACCGCACTTGTTGAAGATTTTATGTGCTTATATATATGCTGAAGAAATTTTTTATATACTGATATGTAATAGGCCATATGATAAAATTTTGAAAACTCGCGACTATTTTCAAAATATCAACATTAGTGCAATGTTTCTATTAATTAAATTTTTAATTTATATGTAAAACACCATTCAATGTATGCACTGTTCCCATTGTAGATTTTAAATACTTATATATACATACACAAATGTTTATATACATATATGAGAAAGTCGATACGATAATGTTTTGCCAACTCATGACTATTTTCAAAATAACAACATTAATTAATGTAGTGTGTCTATTAAATAAATTTTCATTTTATATTGAAAACACCGTTAAAAATTTAAACCGCACTCGTTGAAGATTTTATATGTTTATATATGCAAAAGAAATTTTTTATGTACCGATATGTGATAGTCGATATCATAAAATTTTGAAAATCCGTGACTATTTTAAAAATATCAACATTAATGCAGTGTTTCTATTAATTAAATTTTTATTTTATATACAAAACACCGTTCAATGTTTGCACAATTCTCGTTCCCGATTTTAAATATTTATATCTACAGAAGCAGATTTATATACATATATGAGAAATTCGATATGATAAAATATTTTAAATATTTTGTATATAAATTTTTATTTTATATGCAAAAAACAATTAAATGTTTGTTGAACGATTATGAAATGAGTTTGTCTAACATATGCAATATTGTACATGTTAAAACAACTAAAAGTAACAACTTTTTATTGAAAAACAACAACTATTTATTAAAAAGTTACATATTTTATATAAAATACACAAATTTTTAGACAAAATTACTATTTAAAACTTCTTCACATGTGCAAATTTGCACATGATAGAAAAACCCTCATAAAATTTGTTATTTGCACCCAAAGAAAATTAAATTATGGTTTTTATGTATCAATTTGATAGTTTTATCTATGGAAAATGCTAACGAGGATTTTTGACATTTTTTTTATTATTATCTAATTTTAAATAAATTATTATTTTGTTTTAAATTGATTGTTAAATCAAAAAATTACTGAAGTGATAATACTTAAACAGTAACAAATCCTACAAATAGGGAAATGGGTGATAATAATTTATTTGAAAGTTAGTTTTCTTTTTATTTTATTTTAAAATAGTTTTCTTTTAAATTTTAAAAATAAATACTAGGCTTACTAAAAAAAAATTGTTAGGTAAATAAAATATTGAGCATAGTAAATTCAACCTAACTCATCAAACAAAAATTATTAGTTAAATCACAATTAATTTTATCTAGTGTTCATGAATTAAACCTGACTCTTTAATTCATGTATTTCAATTATAAACATCAACATCAACTACTGCACAAATCACAAATATATTTCACAAATAATACATACTAGATTTATATTCGTAGTTTGAGATTATATTTCTTTTTTGTATTTGGTGTTTTAAAAATGATATATTGATGTTTAAGAAAGCACTCGATGCACAATCTGAAGTCGATGGTTTTAGTGGAATCATAGGTGTTAAATACACGAGCAATTAGAAGAGGCATGTATATGAAGAAATAAAAATTAAAGTAATACTGTGGAGAAAAATAATTTTCCGTCGTTTAATGAAATCTGTATCAGCACCTCTACTATCTTTTATACGATCCTTAGTAAAAACAACTTAAAATCATTTATCATTTCTTACGCTACGTGTCCATTTTTATATAAGATAACATTTAATAAAATTAAAAGTTGAGAAATTTATTTAGAGCATTCAAATTAATGACTTAACATACGATAATGCTTTCACCATTCTAGTAACCATTGATAATTTATGTATCGGCTTTAACTTTAATTCCTATTTCTATAAAAATGCTAACTGCTTAAAAAATGATGTGATAGAGTAAATGCATCCTTAGTGGTAGACATTTGAAAAGTAATATTCCATAATAATCACAAGAAGCACCACGAGTGTTGTTTTGTATATATACATACATTATTTGTTACCAAAAACCTACTTTGAATGACACTAATACCAAAAAGTTGCATACAATTAAGAAAATAAATTAAAAAATAGAATATTGTTGAATGAGTTTGGCACCCAAACTCAATTAAAATTTTAGCCACTCTGAATCCTAATATGGACATTATGTGGTCAAAATTTAGATGCATATCTCCAGGTCTAATAATTACATTTAAAGGTGGATTTTTGTGTCATAGATGTAAATATAATTTCTTTTTAAATTTACCAAAGAATATTGAGAGGATGGCACCTGAATTGTGAAGAGTGCTGTGAAATGAAGGTTTGCTTGACTCCTTCCCTTTTGCGTTGGTTTCCCATGTAAAGAGATCATTGAGCCATCCTCGATGTAATCAGAAATGGTTTTCCATGGCTCCATCATTAACTTTGTTTTTGGCGTCTTCTATGATGAGTAGTTCTTGCATCCATTTAAGTTCTATTAACCTCACAGTGGGCGCCATTTGTACTCATTATGAGTACAAGATTTTCAACCCGCACTCCTATGACGGTGAGAGGAGTTTTAGGTTATGGGAGACCTTGCCGGCGATGTTCCAGAAGGTCTAGGGAGTTGTTATAGCTCGACAACTAGTTAGAGCTTCGTACTTCTCTTGTGAATGGTGATATGGGGAAGCAGTAAATGAATTATGGAGGCATGATACTTCTTATTTATATAGTTGGTCAAAATGAGCGGGGAATTGATGGAGAGTGGTGGACAAGTTAGTACGGTTGAGCGTACTCCACCTCTCCATACCAGTTCCAATGCACATGTGCTTCATGTGGGAGGACTTGGTCAAGGGACAACTTGTTCTTACCATGAGGGGGAGGTCGCCCCTTTTTTTAGGGAGGGCACACGGTCCCTCGGCTTAATTCTCATGGCGATACAATAGTTTTGGTCATCTTGTTCTCATTCATTTTCACAAAATTGATGTCTGTTTTAAAATCACGTTGGTCTCTTCATTAAATTTTTGTATTTAAGAAATGGTTAAATTGAAGTTAAAACTAACATTTTTAATGGGTTTTCTTGTAGTTTCACGAATGTTGATCACTCCACATCATCGAGTCAAATGACACATCATTTAAAGTATGTCAAATCACGATTTCAAGTACAAAGTTTTGGTGAAAGGATCAAAATTGAGTGATTTTAATATGTGGAGACATATTCCATAAATGAATTATTATTATTATTATTATTATTGAGATGAATAAGTAGGATGTCCGGGTATATATTATTATTATTATTCATGGTACATTATGCTTCCATCCATTTGAAAAATACCATAAGTGATCATGTAACTACCGTCAAAAGACGAATAAACTTTGAAATATACGGCTGACATATGAAAGAAGAAAAGAGAAGGAATCTTTTTACATCCTATTTTGAGCAGTGGAGAGCAAAAGAATTGATGTGAAGCTCCCTCTTCTCACAAGGAGTCGCCATCAACCAAGGAGTCTTTTTTACAATTTCTTGATTCTTTGTGTGAGACATCTTAAATCTTGAGAATTCGTAATATTTTCCAAATGTGTACGTGATTATGTAAAATGACCCCTTTTTATGGGTATATTTTCCAAAACACATGTGTATAATATTGAATGGCCACTTGATATGATCATATGATACAAATATATATCCCACTAAATATATTCCAAAAAATACATCGAACTAAACTGACAGGAGACAAAAATTACGATTTATTTGATTGTTTCGATTTATTCTGATAAAGGATAAAAAAAATGCTCCCTTTTTAGTCAAAAACTAATCTATCCTGTGATTTTTGTGATCAAAGGACCAAAATGGTCTTCATACTTATTTTTAAGCTCATTCGTTTCTTATCAAAATAATCATGAATGTAGCTAAAATTTCCATGAAAAACACGAAGAAAATAATGTGATTTAAGAACCTAATTATTGTTAGCTTTGCCCCCAATTTGCTTGCCTCTTAAAGGTTCTCCCGTTGTGTAAAAAGATATCACGTTTACGTGACTTTCTTTTAATATAGAATTAAAAAAGGGGAATTATTGTCCCCGCAGGCTTAGTTCAAATGCTAGTCATAGTAGTAGTTATGAGATTCACAAAACAAATAATGTTTGGTTTTGGTACGAATCTAATCTATTAGCATTTATCAAAACAATATCCTCTCTGTTTTGGTTTGGTTTGGTATATATAGACTCTTTTCTTACTTGTACTTAAAATGTTTGCTAATTACTATCAAGTATCAACATATTTTGATACTTCCTTTCAGGGATGTATTGGATTGATACTTCCTTTTGGGAGATGTATTAGATTAGGATTCTAAGAGATTTTAAAAGACTTTTTAATTATGAAAAAGTCTTGTGGTATTCAATCAAGACTCTTTGTAATTTAAAAAAATTCTTATGGTATTCAATCAAGATTCTGTCATTTTAAAAAAGTCTTGAAGTATTCAATCAAGACTTTTCATCACCTAAAAAAAGTCTTATGGTATTCAAAATCATTCAAATTTCAAATGATTGTTTAATAAATTAGATTTTGATGATTTTGTGGGATTTTCTAGTGAAATTTTAATAAGAAAAAGTCTTTCATGAAGACGTAAGATTTCTTGGGATTGTTTTTCTTTAAAAGTTTACTATCTCTTTCTTATCCATTCTTCCCTCTCTCTTCTCCCTTCTCTCTCTCATCTCCTCTCTCCCTTCTCTCTTCGTCTCTCTCTCTCTTCTCCCTTCTCTCTCCTCTCTTTTCTCCATTCTCTCTCTCTCTCTCTCTCCCTTCTCTCTTCGTCTCTCTCTCTCTCTCCTCTCTTTTCTACTCTCTTCCCCTCTCTCTATCTCTCATAAAAATAAAATAAAAAATAAGAGTATATATTGAAAATATTATGATAGAGAGTGTGTTGTAATCATTTCTTTTCAGTGAGTCCTTAAAATTCATAAAATCTTTTGAAATCTTATAAATCTATAAAATCTTATGATGTAAATCCATTGAAATCAAAATTGAAAATCCTGATAGTCTTTTAAAATCATGAAAGTCATTAAAATCCTACAAAATCTTTTAAAATCTTTGAGACTTTTTTAAACAAAAATTGTCCTTTAAAATTCTAATCCAATACACCCCCTAAGTTTCTATTTTTACCTCATGAAATTGGACTGAGGTAGATCTCATTCACAGTTTCCATTTTTTTAATGTCTTTGGTTGTTGGATTTATAAGTTCAATTTTTCTGATTATTTGTATCCATTTGATGCTACGGTGCAATCAAGCTTTGGTATAAGATTAAAGTACCTTCTCTAAATATATGTTTGCCAATATGTGGATTTATTATGCCTTGATATAACTTTATGACGAACGATTAAAATTAAATAAAATCTAAACATGAAATTTAGCTTACTTTTAAGTTTTAAGCCTAATTGTAGGTAACTTTCCTGCTACTTTGTTTCGTTTGTTCATTAGGAAATGAATTTGTTGAGGTGAGATCTTCTATGAAAACTGAAATCAAATCATCACTAAACTATACTAGTATAACATGGACTTTTGATTAATCAATATTGCTATTGACTTCTCAATTCATTTATTGTTGAAGGAGATATGCTTCAACTATAAAAAATATTTTCAGATTAACAAAGAGCTTAAAAAAACATTTATGCCACAAAACTAAAGGATCGTAGCAAATGTTTATATCAAATGTTTGTTGATGTTCTTTCAGCACTTCATTTTCAAGTTTATATCAAATGTTAGGATCATAGCACACTCGAAGCTTTGGTTAAGATACATGCTCTTGTTAAAGGGTATCTAACTACATAAATGTCTCAATATTTTCATTGAATATGTGATCCAAATACAAGAATATGGAGAGAAGGACAAAAGTGTATTGAAAGAAAGGACAACAGAGAAGTGATGTAGGCAAAACATGTCTTTTCTGAATTTCTTTCTAATTAGCTGATATCATTGTAATTGTGTTTATATTTGCTCCCAAGCAAGTATTTTATATCTAATTTGCATATTTATATCAAACTTTCATTTTTAACCTTATCATTCTTGATTTTCCGGAATTGCATAATGCATACCATCATGGTTTAACGCCTGCATCATTTATAAGTCCAGTCCTTAACATTGACACCTTAGTTGCTGGAAGATTCAGAGAAAATATTTTTGTTCTAAACTTGTTACGACCACAAAGAATCTGGCACAGAAAATAATAAACATGATTCCTCTTATATTCTATATATCCTTTTCCAACTCATCCTAAAAGAATCAAAGATTCAATATGCATATTTTCAGGCATATGCCAATTAAAGAATTAAGAAAAAACTGATTTTGAGTGGATTTACAAGCCTAGAAAGAGTAGAGCTCTATCAAATTTTAATGATGTATGGGATTTAATAAGTAGTTAATTAATAGTATGCTTCTATAATATCATAGAAACTCCTAATGCTCCGAGGATCCCAAACCACCTTTTTTGTTAGCCAACACATTCTAACCAATAAATTTGCTTCAGTGACATAATGTGTAAAATGACTAAACAAAAACGCTCACAAAGCATTTCTGCATTTTCATTTTCACCTTGAACAGAACTGAGAGCAAGGCCTTGATTATTGGTCTGCTGCTATAATTGCATACCAAGATTAAATGTTAGGCACTGTGCATTTCATATACACAAATATGTACTAGACTTCCCTTTTATGAAGTAGATGACAAATTGGAGGGAATATGCTCAACACACAACATGTTCTACAAGTCATTAGTTAGTGGTAATGTTATTCTGTTCTATTGGTTTGGTTAGATCAGTTGCTGTTGCTTGTATTTATACGTACGGGATGCAGTGATTGAATCAATATAGTTGCATCTCATTTGTTGTTAACTTTCTGAAGGATTTAACAGAATAGGCACAGATACAAAACTATAGCAAATTTGTATAAGAGATATATATGACTCTGCTATTGACAGGTGATGGGGAGGGTTGACTTCAACTTCCTAATTTTCCTCGCATTTGTTCACTACAATACATCACTGCATGGATTATCCATGTAATTCTGAAGGCACCATCAAATCTCAATGCTTCCTGTGTCTTCTTAATCTAAAGCAACTTCATTCTCTTCTATATTTGCACTTGTGCTGTTTTGGCTTTTGCATCTGTCCTTCCAAAAGATAATGTAGGGTTCACTGAGATTGCCAAGCTAACTATTTCATCAAATTATCCTGAAATTGAGCTCTAGTTGGTCTTTTTATATATAGTCAACTACACATTTTGTGACCAGGCATTATAGAAACATGGAAAAGTGAAGAATCTAAAATTGGTAAACAGAATCCACAATTTGGTTATTTTATCCTTCTCAATCTCCAAGCTTGAATTGGAGTACCCTTTTGATCCTGCATCATTGTATCATATTGGATCAAATACAAGTGGTTTAAATAAACATTTACTTGGCTCAAATATCTTTGTTTCATTGAGCATCTTAAAAGCAAGTGTTTTCTACCCTTGAGCTGTAAGAAAAGGACCATTGCCAAGTTTTTATCAGAACTCAGAAGTATTGTCTATGGATCTCAAGTTTCGGCATATTTTAAAGTGTTCATCTTTGCAGCATTCTGATACCACAACACGTGGTTCAGGTATTCTATTGTCCTAGCTAAAAAAGCAATTTCACATATGGAGATTTTCATCTGGCAATACTTTGTACATTTGGGAGATTTTTCTTGCTAACAAAGAAAATGGTCTGGAAAACTCAGCTTGACTAGTGTTTATTTTGAGATTGTCTGACCAATTTTGTACAGGCAGTATGTTTCATTTTCCATAACAACTTGTATCTTGTCGATTATCACTTATAAAAAGTAATGGTTTTTGTAATATTTGGTGGTTTCTTTGACTTTGAACATTATTGTTTTGTATCTTGATTTTGACTGGAGGAAGAGATTAATTAATAAGGCTTAGCATGATTGGTTAGAAAGTGCAAAGCAACTAGGTCAAAATAAAAAAAGAACAAGAGAGAAATGTTTGATTTACT
>Ga0315913_1007058_pt1 | contig 13546 bp, 7 predicted proteins | sample MpolsnodulesMG_FD_207736 | JGI IMG/M metagenome (GOLD analysis project Ga0315913, IMG submission 207736) | Medicago polymorpha root nodule microbial communities from Los Angeles, California, United States - small nodules | ecosystem: Host-associated > Plants > Roots > Nodule | place: USA... | reverse complement strand
TTATTTTAAAAATAAGATCAAATGGAGTACTAATTTGAGACATGCTATTAAAAGGTAAATTTGGACAATGTTTAAATAGTCATATATGTTTATATTACTGTTAAAGGGAAAATACATATTTCAGTGTAGTAGGAAAGTAAGAAATTTTCTTCAAGAGGAAAAAAAAAAGGAATATAAATATACAAATATTGTGATGCTCAATTACATGGTTTTAAATCGTCGTTGCAAGGCCATTCAAAAAAAAAAAAGTTGACGTTGCAGATGTGGTTGGACTTTTAGAGACAATATAGTTATTGTGTCTTGACATAAATTTTAATTTTCACAAACAATGTAAAATGACACTACGGTGGAATTACACTATTTAAGAAGGTCATCTTAACAAATAATGATGCCTAAAGCAAACTTTAAAAATTGTGTCATTTAAAAAAATATACCATATAAATTCTATTTTTCAGAATTTTTGAGATGTAAAATCGTTTTAAACAATCACACTTGAATTCATTTAACATTTGTTTTTTAATTGATTTTTTTTAAGATTAGTTTTTTAATTGATAATAAAGTCAACTTGGTAACACATTCTTGATCTCTGAAAAGATTTTATTGATTTTAATTTTGAAAAATCATGTTCCATAAAAAAAGATTGAAACAATTAATATTATTCTAAAAGCAATTCATGGAGTTAGAAAAGAATCAATTATTTGGCTTGATTGACCATTTGGTCTCCTAACTAATTTCTTCATTTCATTTTGGTCTCATAACTCCCAAAACGTTCTGTTTGGTCCCTTTATGTTTATCTCAGTTAATCAAACTCGTCCTTTCTGTCAAATTTTGTATTATCTCGTTAATGAGTGCACATGTGGCAATACCCGCGTGGCACATATAAAACGTGCATTTTTTTCAGAACCCAGAATTAGGTTTTCCCCTTTTTCCTATTCACCTTTCTTCCTATTCTCTCTTCAACAATCTCTCATGCCAAACATTCATCCTTCAAACACAAACACAACTTCGAATTTGAATCTTAGAGATTTCAACAATCTCTCTGCAAAGAACACTAATACTCCATAATTACTATTTGGAGTAATTAAATATGGGTTTTGCTAGAAGACACCCATGAAGGTGTCTTTTAGCAATCCACACCTCAAGGTGTGATTATCAACTTTTTAATTATAACTTGCTAAAAGACACCTTCATAAAAATTAGTTGGTGTCTTTTAGCAAATGCCTATAGGATAACTTGCTAAAAGACACCTTCATAAATGGTGTCTTCTAGCAAAACCCACTAAATATATATCCCAAAGAACACTAATACTCCATAGTTTTGATGCACTAAATAACCAGACAACCAAAATAGACATTTGCATTTTTTTGAACATGTATCTTCTCATTTCAACTTTTTCTTTTTTCATTTATACTACCCCCTCTTTCACAACCCAACACAAGCTTCGATTTTCTACCTCCGGAACCACTATCAAATTTATATATTTTAAAAGTAAATCATGTATTTCTCACTTGACAACGTACCTAGTTAATCATCTCTTCTCTTCTCGATCTCCATATTTCATTTTGGCACAAAATATTTTGCATAATGAATTGAATAAACCTCTAAATCCGGCTTCAGAACAATGAAAGGTTCAACAATATCTATGTATACTAGCGTTTAGACGGGCACTCTGTACCCGTCTGCCCATTATTTTTAATGCACTAATGCGCATAAAAACTATTTCATGTTATAACAACTATACTTATCTTTTTGAATGATACCAACAATATAATAAATATCACATCATTCAAAAATAGATTCAATAATAATTGATTTTCGACACGTATCTCTCGAATGACATTAGGAGGGACAAAATGGGATATTTGGTGGGCCAAAAAAGCACAGCTCTACTAAACGAATTATGCTCTTCTCCCATCAAAAATTGCTCGCTCCCAACCAAACATCCGAAAATACCCGTGCGTGACTTAAGTCATGCAGGGGTTTTTTCGAAATTTTGGTTGGGAGCGAGCAATTTTTGATGGGAGAAGAGCATGAATTTTGCTCTTTACCCAACCAAAAATGTTCATTCCCAACTAAAATGACTATAATGCCCCTGCGTGAACTCACACTAATGTAAATCTCAGTGTTTGGTAAAGAGCAAAGAGCAGAATTCTTACTAGAACTCTGCTCTTTACCCAAATGATTTCGCTCATTGCCAAAGTAAATGTCCAAAATGCTCTTACGCATGTTAACTCATGTAGCGTGAGTTAACTCACGCCAGTTATAAGAGTAGCGTGAGTTAAGTCACGTAACGTGAGTTAACTCACGCTACGTGCTGTTATTAACCAAGGCAGAGCCTCAATCTGCCTCATTTTCAAACAACACACACTTAAATCTCAATTCTCTCTCAAATTACCCAACTCCAAAATTCCTTCAACTTCAAATCAAAAAACACTCCAACAACAAAATTTATTCTAAATTATTCTAAATTTATTCAAATTGTGGTATAAAACCTATGCACTAAATTATTTTCAATTAGACCTTTATTCTAAATTTATTCTAAATTATTTTATTAACTTTATTTACTTTATTCTAAATTATTTTATTAACTTTATTCTAAATTATTTTATTTACTTTATTCTAAATTATTTTATTTACTTTATTCTAAATTATTTTATTAACTTTATTCTAAATTATTTTATTTATTTTATTCTAAATTATTTTATTTACATTAATCTAAATTATTTTATTTACTATATTCAAATTATTTTATTTACTTTATTCTAATTATTTATGCACTTAAAATAAATATTGATTCGATATTATTCATTAAATAAATACAAATATAAATAAAAGTAAATGAACTAAATTAATATTTATTCATTAAATATAAAATTTAAAAATAAAAGCAAATATAAAATAAAAAGGAATGAACAAAATTGATGCATATAACAATATCTCATTTTATTAATAGAATTCATACAATACAATAATTGATACATTGATACATTTATTCGAATTCACTAAATAATCTAGTTATTTTCTTTTTACCCTCTTGGGGTAAAAATTGAGCAGCCTTCTTGGGGAAAACTAGTGACCAACCATCTTGGGGGAAACGACATCATCAACTTGAGGTAAATTTAAATCTTGTTCTTTTTATACCCAAGAAGATTCTTTTACCCACGGCAAAAAGTTTTTGGGTAAAAAGAAGCAAATTTAATTTTACCCCAAATGTTGATCTCTTTTTTCCCAAGCAGGATAGCCACTATTTTGCCTTAAGAAGTCTGCTCACTTTTGCCCCCAAAAGAATATTGAAAAAAGAAAGAAAGAAGAGAGAGGGAGAGAGTGAGGAGGGGGAGAAACTGATATGGTGTGAGGAATTAGGGAAGTATGGAGGGGTATTTATAGGTGGAAATTGTAGTATAGGTTGTAAACAGCATTAATGTGGTCAAAAAATGTGTAAAATTTGGTAAAAAAAACATGTGGATTGAATGTTGAAAAACTAAACAAAGATCAAAAAAACGTTTGTTCTTCAGTTCTGACCACCGGCCAACTAGCGTGAGTTAACTCGCGCGAAGGCTCAGTGGTGCGTGACTTAAGTCACACAGAGTTAACACTAGCGTGAGTTAAGTCACATAAGAACATTTTCGACATTTACTTTGGGAGTGAGCAATTTGGGTAAAGAGCAGAATTCTTCTTACTAAACATGCCATTGAGGCCCATTTTTGTACTAATGGGCCCACACTTTTTCTAGTTAGTTAGTCCTTACATTGACCCACATTCTCGTTTTTTTTTCTTTTTCATTCATCATCTTTCTTTTTTCCTTAAAAATTGCAATTCCAATTCCCAATCATCTTCATTTCTACGTTGAATTCACAATTCAGATCTCTTTCTCCAAATATCAATGGTTAGATCTCACTCTCTGCAATTTCTTCTTCTTTCTTTTGTTATTATCATTTTCATGTAATTGTTTTCTATTATGATCTGATTCAGTTCTTAATTTTTATGATCTGATTTGTTAATTTTCATATTCTATAGTTTTGAATCTTATGCTAAAACAAATATATTATTATTTTTTATTGTAGATTTGGCGTTGAATTCATCATTAGAGTGTTAATTAATCAAATGCAAATGGAATTAGCAACAATGAGAATGAGAAAATCTTTGATCTGTTGGATTTGTTTTTTGGTTATTGGGTTTGTTCAAATTAGCAAAAGCAATGGTTTTTATCTTCCTGGAAGTTACATGCATACATATGGAAATGGAGATCCAATATATGCCAAAGTTAATTCATTGACTTCTATTGAAACGGAGTTACCCTTTAGTTACTATAGTCTTCCTTATTGTCAGCCTCTCGGCGGCATTAAGAAAAGTGCCGAGAATCTCGGTGAGCTTCTTATGGGTGATCAGATTGATAATTCGCCGTATCTATTTAAAATGAATGTTAATCAGTCGAGTTATTTATGTACTTCGGCCCCGTTGAATGAGCATGAGGTTAAGCTGTTTAAACAGAGAACCCGCGATTTGTATCAGGTGAATATGATTCTTGATAATTTGCCGGTTATGAGGTTTGCGAATCAAAATGGGGTTAAGATTCAGTGGACGGGGTTTCCTATTGGGTATACGCCAACTGATGGGAGTGCAGATTATGTTATTAATCATCTTAAGTTTACGGTTTTGGTTCATGAGTATGAAGGAAATGATGTTGAGATTATTGGTACTGGGGAAGAGGGTATGGGTGTTATTGCTGAAACTGATAAGAAGAAGGAATCTGGATTTGAAATTGTTGGGTTTCATGTTGTTCCTTGTAGTGTTAAACGTGATCCCGAAGTTATGACGAAGTTACATATGTATGATAATATTTCTTCGATAAATTGTCCCAATGAGTTGGATAAGTATCAACCAATAAGAGAGCAAGAGAGGATATCGTTTACATATGAAGTTGAATTTGTGAAAAGTGATATAAGATGGCCGTCTCGTTGGGATGCTTATCTGAAGATGGAGGGTTCCCGGGTACATTGGTTCTCGATTCTAAATTCGCTGATGGTGATCTTTTTCCTAGCTGGTATTGTTTTTGTCATTTTCTTAAGAACTGTGAGAAGGGACTTGGCAAGGTATGAGGAATTGGACAAAGAGACTCAAGCTCAGATGAATGAGGAGCTTTCTGGATGGAAGCTTGTTGTCGGTGATGTATTTAGGGAACCTGGTTGCTCAAAACTCCTTTGTGTGATGGTTGGAGACGGGGTTCAGATTCTTGGAATGGCTGGTGTTACAATTGTGTTCGCAGCCTTGGGTTTCATGTCACCAGCATCCCGAGGAATGTTGTTAACAGGGATGATAATTTTGTATCTTTTCCTGGGGATTGCTTCCGGATATGTAAGTGTACGTCTCTGGAGGACAATTAAGGGAACTTCAGAAGGGTGGCGTTCGATTTCCTGGTTTGCTGCTTGCTTTTTCCCTGGAATTGCTTTTACGATTCTTACAGCACTGAATTTTGTTCTCTGGGGCAGCAACAGTACCGGTGCTCTTCCCATTTCCTTGTATTTCAAATTGTTTTTCCTCTGGTTCTGCATTTCAGTGCCACTCACTCTCATTGGAGGATTTTTGGGGACAAAAGCTGAGCAAATTGAATATCCTGTGCGAACTAACCAGATTCCAAGAGAAATTCCTGCACGCAAATATCCATCATGGCTTCTTGTTCTTGGTGCCGGAACTCTTCCATTTGGAACCCTTTTCATCGAGCTTTTCTTTATACTTTCTAGTATCTGGCTTGGGAGGTTCTATTATGTTTTTGGTTTTCTGCTGGTTGTTCTTTTACTGTTGACTATTGTCTGTGCTGAAGTGTCGGTGGTCCTCACATATATGCATCTCTGTGTCGAAGATTGGCGATGGTGGTGGAAGGCATTCTATGCATCAGGCTCTGTTGCTCTTTATGTCTTTTTGTACTCCATTAACTACTTGGTTTTCGACTTGCAGAGTTTGAGTGGACCTGTCTCTGCTATACTTTATATTGGCTATTCGCTGCTCATGGCAATTGCAATCATGCTTTCAACTGGAACCATTGGTTTCCTTGTCTCGTTCTACTTTGTCCATTACTTGTTCTCATCAGTAAAGATAGATTAAGGTTGATCTTTTTGCTATCTCTCATCAACTAAACAAAAGGCATACTGGAAGGAGAATTTTGCTCAATTGTTATAACTTCTGCTTGATTCTTTTTGTAACTCGATTGCTTTGTGGCATGTTGAGTAGGGAAAACAGATGCTCCTATTGTGTTAAATAGTTGTTATATGATTTTATATTGCAATGTAATCTGCACTTTGTTCCGCTTTAACTACCGTTTTTATACCATTTTGTTTCATGTGCTTTAGTTTGCTTTAACTAGCGTTTTTATACCATTTTGATTTTGTTTATGTGCTTTAGTTTAGTGAAGTTACTTGAGGAAGTTATAATTGCTCAGACTGTCTCATCCCTTATTGAATTAAATTCTGATAACCAAATTACGATGTTTCCTCTAAATTTTTCATGATTTATGTTCTTCTGTCTGTTTAATTTTGTTCGTCTTCAAGGATAGAGAGACCAACTTTCTAGTTACCTGTATTTTGTTACCTTAATTCTTATTTTTGGCTCGAATAATTAATAAAAAAATTTCAAAATTCACTCAAACAAACTGGAATTGGACAGAAATAGATCTTGTCATGCTCATTCTCGTGTTATAAGATCATAAAACCAGTTCAATGGATAATACTTAAAAATTGACAATTCTTAATATTGTTTGTGAGGCATTAATTTTGATCTTTCATATTCGTAAGATAAGAAGAATCGTGTGAGGACTTAAATACGTTTTAACAGAGTGAAAGATCAGCCATCCATCCTACACTTTTGATAGCACCGTCACTGAAGGAAATCCATCTTTTATACACATGATTATATTTATCTTATAGCAAATAATTGTGTAAACTTGTGACTATTATTACACCAACAGAAATATAAACAAGTTTCTCTCAACAAGTTATTTATATAAAAGCCAAACATGGGTAACACAAGAAGGAAAAAAAAACATATGCCTGCTAATTATTGTTAAACATTTGCAGATTATATTGGGATGGGAACTCCTTTCCAATCACCAAGACATTCCAGAATTGGATCAACAATCTTTGCTTGACACATTGCTGTAAATACTTTTTCAAATTCCTCATCTGGTGTGATATCCTTTTCTCCTGTCAGCAACCCTATCTTTAGTTCTTCCCTCACAAACTTGTATAGTGGGTATGACCTACATTCCTTAATTCTGTTTGGAATTTCAGAATTGCCCTTCTCAAATGCAACCCTTGCACTTTCAACTTCCTTTGGCAAAAGAGACTTCAGTTCATCCTCAAAAGCACCAATTTTCTCAAATGTTGAAGTTTTCGCATTCTTATTATTTATGGCACTGATGTGTGCATGCTCGTAAAGTACTTGCTTTAGTTTCAGCATCAGTGGGTACGTAACATTAAAGGGATCATCTATGTAGGAGAATACATATTCTCTTTCAACCACTTTGAGCAAATTTTCCTCACATAATCTAAATGGATTAGTTTCTTCTATGTCGTCTATGATTAATGTCTGCTTAAGAACTCTGCTTACAGTTTTCTTGACAGTGTTCTTAAAAATTTCCTCCAAATGCCTCAAGTCAATAGCTTGGCACAGTGCAACCAAATATGTGGAAGACATCAGCTTCAATATCTCAATGGCTTCCACTGTTTTCAAAGCAGAAATCAACCCCAAAGAGTTCACATCTTGGTTGTGCTGCTCAGCACTTTGCACATGACTTGTCACAGGATTTGCTAAATATTGAAGTTCAGAACAATAAGCAGCCATGGCAACTTCAGAGGCCTTAAAACCATAATCCAGACTTGGGTTTCTACCAGCAGAAAGATTTGAGGGCAGCCCGTTGTTATACAAGTCATTGACTAGCTCAGTAAATTGCGCAAAGACAAGTTTTCCAATAGAAGCAATAGCTAAACGTACATTATCCATCGAAACTCCAATTGGGGTGCCTTGGAAATTACCACCATTTAGAGCCTTATCCGTTGCGACATCAATCAGAGGATTGTCATTCACTGAATTTATCTCCCTTTCAATCGATTTGGTCGAAAACCGGATAACTTCAATCTGTGGACCGAGCCACTGAGGAGAAGTTACAAGAGCATAACGATCTTTTCTAGGCTTCTGCAATGGATCTGGCTGCTGCTGTTTGGCGTTTTTGATATAAGAGCTTCCGTCTAAAATGTGTTCCATAATAGCAGCCGCCTCGATTTGACCCGGATGAAACTTCAGCTTGTGTATAAGATGGTGTGTAAATTCTGGCTTCCCTTGCATGACTTCAGTGAAAACTGCTGATAGAACTACTGACAACAAAGCTAATATGTTTGCCTCGAATAGAACCGCAGAAGCCACACCAGATCCAACAGCTGTACCGTTTACAAGAGCAAGACCTTCCTTCGGCTTCAACTCGAAGAACCCAGAACTCAGGCCTGCTAAATGGAAAGCTTCCTTGGCATTAAGGGACTCTTTTGAGGGTCCAACAGCTCTGGAATTTCGCCTACCGGTTAGCAATGCGGCAATATAGGACAGGGGAATAAGATCACCGGAAGCGGTAACTGTGCCGCGTAATGGCAAGATTGGTGTGACATTATGGTTGAGGAGCTTGATGATAGCTTCTAAGATTTCAAATCTAATGCCTGAATAGCCTTGTAGAAGGGTATTAACCCTCACAAGCATAGCTGCTCTTGTTGCTGACGAAGGCAGTGTATGAGACAACTCACTTTCACGCCCAAATATTGCACAGTTTAAAAACCTTGTGAAAGAAAAATGATTTAACCAAAAGAATAATTATCAGTATTATGACTTCAAAGTTACACAACAATAAAAGCTTCAATTGCATAACAAATAGGAACTTTGCATAAATTTTTGCACAAACACTCGCTGATATTAACTTCTTGTACAAGTAATCAGACTATATATCATTTTCTTCCTAAACTCTAATAATCTCATTTCTCTATGAGTACCTGTAAAGCTATTTAAAGAACGGCTTGAGAAATGTCCATGAGCTAAAAAACTATTTCTAAAAGGGTCAAATCAATATATTCACTACGTATTGAGATTTCAACCTTACCTGACCATCTCCTTCTGAAGAGCAAAGCCTTGTTCAGTTCTTCTATATGAGGCAGCACCAAAGCCAGTGGTAACACCATAAATTGGAGTACCTTTGTCAATGTTTTCTGCGATCCACTCGCAGCTAGCTTCAACACCAGCCCTTGCAGACTCTGAGAGTTCAACCTTAACATGTGAGCTACTGTTAGAAACAGCAGCCACCTGAGATATAGTTAGTGTCCCCACCCCACCAAGACATATTACTGGCTTCTTGTATTCTGCTACCATACGTTTTACTTCATCAAAATGGCTACCCTTGAGTGAATTAGCAGCTGAATTCCAGTTCAAAGGGTCTGAATCAATGATCAAGTTTGGGCTAACAATTTTGGAATCATTTTGTGGAATAATGGTTGCCATGTTTGGAGAGTTTGTACTTTGAATTGTATGAGTACGAGGAACATAAGGCTTTTGAGGTTTAAGTAAAGGACATTGGTTGTTTTGTTTGGTTGGTGAGTAATGTGAGTAGGAGCATAATTTCACGTGCAGAGTACAAGTACAATTTTTGGGCCATGGACTTGACTTTTGGAATCATGTTGACTAATTATATACTAGGAAACCTCCTTGCAGTGAGTGACATTTTTTCCTCAACAGTTCATCACCTTAATTAATTTATGATCTAAATAAGTTTTTCGTCCCTATAAATATAGCGAATTTTGATTTTAGTCCCTAAAAAATTAAACCAAATGTTTTCATCCTCATAAAAAAATTTGTTTTGTTTTTCGTCCTTAATGGCCACTTTATGTTCATATAAATGTCAAAATTATAATTCTTTTATGTTCAAATTGTATCCATATTATGTCTGTTTATTATATTTGACATTTATATATTTATATTATGTTCAAAAAATATCAAAAGCACGTCAAAATTATATCCATTAGGGACGAAAAACAAAATAATTTTTTTGTGAGGATGAAAACATTCAATTTAATTTTATAGGGACTAAAATTAAAATTCGCTATATCTATAGGGACAAAAAACTTATTTAATCCTTAATTTATTCTATTTTAGTGCAATTTTGAAAGCATTCTCAAAGGTGCTGTTGGAAGTAGGTGGCAATGGCAAGCAACCTCCTTTTTTTCTTCTTTTTGACCGAATAACAATTCATAAGGAATAGAACGTAGATTAATCTTTTCTTTTTCTTCTGAAAGAATAGATCAATCTCTTGAAAAAACGTAGATTCATTTTAGCGGTTAATCTTTTAAAGGTGAAATATGTTTTTGCTTTCTATAAATGTATCAAATTTCTGTTTTAATTCCTCTAAAATTTTCCTTCAATTTTTACTCCCTATCAAATTTTCAATCACTATTTTTTGTCCTTATTTTTAAGTAAATGTTTGTATTTTTTTTAATGAAATTGTGCAGAAATGTGTAGAATATTATAAAAAAAATCCCAAAAAAAATTAGAATTTTTTAAAAAACACAAGTTAAATATGAATTTTTAACCGTCAAAAATATAAAAATTCATGTTAAAAAATTCTAATTTGTTTTAGAGATTTTTGTAATATTATGAATTTTTCTGAAAATTTTTATTCAAAAATATGATTTTACATGAGTTTACTTTAAAGGATGGATCAAAAGTGAAGATTGAAAATTTTTTAGGGACTAAAAGTTGAAGAAATTTTTTAAAGGACTAAAACAAAAAGGTGACATATTTATTGGGAACAAAAATATATTTAACCCAAGTTTTAATATATATTTTTTATGCGCACTGATTAGAGATAAGCCAAGTCTCATTTTAATAACAAATGCTACATCTGGTTTAAAGGAAGAAAAGAATAACTCTCTATCTAGATATATAAGACATTTTTGAAAAATTATTTTTCCATTTTTTATATCATTACTCTTAGATACCTAATTGTGCTCCTTCAAAAAAAAAAAAAAACCTAATTGTGTTATATTTTATTTTATTAAAATATCTTTATTTACTTTACATCTTTTTATTTTTTTTAACTAAAAAGTAAGCAATATAACTACGAAGAGTAAATTTGGAAAAAAAAATATCAATTATTAATAAATTATTATTAGTACCAATTTTTTAATTTTCCAAATAGCAATTATTAATAAATTAATATTAGTTTCTGTTAAAAAAAAATTAATATTAGTACCAACTTTTTTTGAAGGAATTAGTACCAAATTTTTAATTCTTGTTTTTTTAGAGGAAATTCTCGTTATTTATTAAATAAAGTCTTATATTTCGTACTAAGGAAGAGAGGGTTAATAAAAATGTATCTACTATTTAGTTCACTAATATCCACCAAAAACTCCTTATATTTTTTTTATAAATTCAGCAAAATATATTGACACTTCTCCTTCTGAGTATGCAAATTTCAGTGAATATTCCATCCTACCCATTGATAGAGATGTCCCATTTTTGTCTCATTTGATGGTGGAAAAAAAATACAGACCAAAGAAAAAATGTAACTAATGTGGTGGTGTCGATTTCAATTTCTGTATTTGTCTATTTTATTATGTCATTTTACTAATGCTCAAAAGAAAAGAGTATTTTGATCAGCAACATAGTGTTAGAAGAGTCGTAAATATGATCCTTTCCAAGACATTTAATTTTTGGAGTCTCTCATTGGAGATGTAGTTTAATCAATTTTAAAAAATAGATGTATGGTTGTTGACTCGAGGGTTAATCTCAACAGACTCAGATAACTTAAGTTGTGATGATACTATGAAACGTCTGTTCACAATCAACGATTTATAACATTTGTATGGTACGACTAATAAGTGAAGGGTAAGTGATGGTCTTGTTTGGTTGGTGAGTCCCTCTACATTTTGCCATCACGTTGACTAAGTATAGACTAGGAAACCTCCTTGTTGCATTTAGTAACTTTTTTTACTAACAGCTCATCCCCTCAATTTATTTATTCTGTTTTAGTACAATTTTGAATTCATTCTCAAAGAAGTTGTTGTTGTTGGAAGTAGGTGGCAATGGCAACCTCCTCCTAGGATGATCAAGGTGCAAAGCAACAAAACTATCAAGACTAGCTAGGAGAACATTCCTCAAACCAGTCAGAGTCTAAACAAACTAAAAAAATTTCTTTTTGAGATTGAGCTAAAATAATAAGGGAGCTTCTTTCTTCTCAAATGATTCAGACAAATAAAAATAATTTTTTTTAGAGGTTACAAACAGAAAAAAAATGTTTTGTCTGGATTCATTATAAATTTAAAGGGAGAAATAACATTGTTGTGTCGGAAAAGGTGTGATTTTTAAGAAATCATTGAAGAAATAGATTTTTTTTTTTTTTGACGGGGTAGAAATAGATTTTAAAAAAACGATGTTGAACACGTATGATATTCAAGGTCAATGTCAAGAATATAAAACACAACCAAACTTTTTTTTTTTAATAAACCAAATTATACCTTCATAAGTTAAAAACTAATGGGTTAAATATGTTTTTAGACCCTATAAATATATCAAATTTTTGTTTAAGTCTCTCTAAATTTTCCAACAACTTTTAATTTCTACAAAATTTTCAATCACTAATTTTGGTCTCTATTTTTAAGTCAGTTTGTATTTTTTAATGAAATTATGCAGAAATATGTAGAATATTGTAAAAATCACTCTAAAAAAAATTAGAAATTTTTATCAAAACATAAATTAAATATGAATTTTTAACCGCCAAAAATATAAAAATTCAAAAAATTCATTAAAAATTCATAAATTAAATATAAATTTTTCTGCAAAATTTTGTTCAAAAATATGTATTATACATGAGTTTACTTTAAAGGAGAGACCAAAAGTGGAGATGAAAAACTTATGGAGGCCTTAAAGTTGAAGAAATTTTTTAGTGAGATAAAACGAAAAATTGACATATTTATAAAGACCAAAAACATATTTAACCCAAGACTAATCTATCAATGTAAAGAAAATCAATTTATGGGAAACTTATTTACGTACACAATGGTTATGGATAATACAACTTCATTTAAACCGCAAATGTTACATCTAGAGGTGTGAAATGGGTTGGTCAGAACTAGTCTAGATTGACCTGACTACATAATGGGTCATTCCTGCCTAGTCCATTTATAATTGGCTACATATTTTAGAGTTCGGTCCGATCAGTATGGGTCATTTTTCATTTCAGTCCAACTCATTTATATTTCTTTTTTGATTTATTCACTATTTTTTTGTCTTTTTATATGTTAGTTTCTCATAATTATCTATTTGTTAAAATATGATTGAGAAATGTAAAAAAAACTACATTAACATTGAATATTAGTTAAATTCTAGATTGATTTAATTAAGTTTTTAGTCCCTATAAATATTCACAGTTTTGTTTTTAGTCCCTACAAAATAAAATCACAATTTTTAGTCCCTGTTACATTTTCCTTAAGCATTTTAGGGACCAAAAATGTTGATGAAATTT
>Ga0315913_1007055_pt1 | contig 13548 bp, 10 predicted proteins | sample MpolsnodulesMG_FD_207736 | JGI IMG/M metagenome (GOLD analysis project Ga0315913, IMG submission 207736) | Medicago polymorpha root nodule microbial communities from Los Angeles, California, United States - small nodules | ecosystem: Host-associated > Plants > Roots > Nodule | place: USA... | reverse complement strand
TGTTACGAATGACGGTACCCGTTTGGTGAAACTTTATAAGTTTTGCTAAAGAATAACGACATGTTGGATCCTTCTTTAATATATCCTCAAAACAGCTTTGAATCAAGAGAGTGTTTTTTCGATCAAAATGCTCTAGGAGAATAGCTCGTAATCTGTAATCACCACATCAGTAACTTCATAAGCATAACAAAAAAGCAATATGAGTAAATTACCACAACTTGCTTTTGTCAAATTCATTTAATGATTATATGCACGTGCTGATGTAGTGGGTTTTAGATAAAGAGACCATAGAAACGATCATGATTAAAATATGATTGACAATGCAATGATGTAAGAAGATTGAGTACTAACCCCTATTTATAAGGATACAAGACATCTAATCCTAATTGAAAACCAAATCATTATAATAAATAACTAATAATATGGAAACTAATTATAAGAGATGTTTTAAAATATAAAATTAATCCTATGAGATAATTCAGGTTCATGCTAATATGATATATTTTTCTTATATTCTATCATTCCCCTGAATCTAAAGATATTGAGCCAGTGCTTATAAAGCCTAAATTTGAAGGTGTTGCAACTTTAAACCAAATTGACTAAACAGAAATTGGCAGTTTTGCTGGCATCACAACTTTGAACCAAGCAGGAATGATACTACTGTGGTGCGTGTGCAGTCAAACAGCACAAAGAATCACTAGAAATCAGTGCAACAGGCGGACCTAGAACCACAACTATCAAACCAGAAAAACGAAATCTCTTTGGAAAATAATCAATCAAACATGAACCAAACTCGCACACTTAACATGAGAGACAATTCAAACAGTGTGGGAATCACATGAACCACAAAGAGACCAGACCAGAACAACTTAAAAGAAGACTCTCAAATAGAAACCAAGGCAAAATACAGAACCTCATTCAGAACCAAATCTAGATGCAGAAATGAAAGCAATGTCAAAAGCAGTGGCAAAAAAGGAGGTGCATGTGGATCACATGCCGAAAAGTGCATGTTGGAGTTATGGGATGTGAGAGCGGGTGGCAAATTTCATAGGGTGGTGCTTGGTCAGACGAAATATAGGCAACATCGAAGGGGAAAGACAACACGCGTAGTGGTAATGACAACGCTTCGTCACAGAGGATGGTACGGCTCTGATACAGTCCTAAACTTTTGGAAATTTGGTGGCGGAACAATGACGACATGATGGTTCATGGAGGATGGAATGGCTCTGGTACCATGTTGAAATATGAGTTTTAGATGGAAAAAAGATTTTTTTTGAATAAAGATAGAAAAAAGATTAAAATATGCTTATTATTGATAATTTGATGTTGCAAAAAAGATTAAGCACTAAGCCATATTTATTGGGATACAGTACAAGAATCCTAATCCAAATTGAATAGGAAAACCAAGGATGATAATAACAATAACAAGGAAACTGTTAAGATATGTATATGATTTGAATTATATATCATGTTGAGCAAATATATCTATGATTAGGTTTGTTGGTTCTTATCCCTATAATCAAGGAATTTGATTGTAAGTACTTGGTTGTAAATAACAAGGCTGAGAGTAATTATAATCAATTTATTCTAATCGGTATCTCGAGCTCTGGTTGATTTTTTCTCTCAATCTTGTCAGGGTTTTTCAGCAACAGTAAGTGCTGACCCTTTGTTCTTGAAAACCAAGTCACAATCTCATAGGGCCGCCACTACAACCGTCGGACTGCCGCCTTTTATGGTAACAATTTGTCAGAATCCAAACAGACATTGCCAGAAAACCTTCCACACGCCGCCCAGACCACCAGCATTCACCGGCATGTGAGACTCAGACCTCCTTCCAGAGGTCCAATTATGACACTGATTCCACCTTTCAACTCACTAGCATCTTCTATCTTTTCTAGTGAATATTTGTCTGATTCAGTTCCTTGATCAGTGGTTTCTGATCTCCCTCTGGTATTCGCTCTATTTTTACGCATGTTTCCGTGTATAGCTGATATTGTGCACACGTTTGGATTTGTTTCTGCACTTACATACAGCCATGCAATACCGCTATAGCACCGCTATTTAACAATACTAATATTACGATCTTTGTATCTATTGTATAGGGATATCGTATCATGTAAATAGAGATAGTAACTCCTATATTTATTTTTGCAATTATTGCTTTGAGCCAAGATAAAATTTACTCCAGAGTATAACTCAAACACACGCTTTTACCATATCGCACTCTTATTTTCTCTTTGAACAAGAACATAAGCGATGTGTACCTGATTGGGAGTACAGAGTATGAACTATTGCATTGGTTCTCAAGTAAAGTTAGAACGTCGTGAACTTGACCTCTAATCAACAGCAGCTGTCAACAGAAAATAAAGTGAAGCAATTGTTGATATCTCAAAATTATTCCATGTAGAAAACAAATATCATATATATTGTTTCAAGCAGATACAAAAAATGCATGTGCATGTACATACAGAAAGGAAACTTACAGCAGAGTTGCAGAGCACATACAGTTGTTTTGTGCAAGTTAAAATGAAAGCTTGATTTCAAATAATACAAGCCAATGATATTTTCGTATTATGTTTGTACACGTGCATATGGAAGAAAAGGCCAAATAGAATTAGTGTGCTCAAAGGACCAAGTATCCCAACAACTAAAAATGGTGTGTTGAGATTTCAAAATATTTTTATAATCACTAATGACACTCTTAAATGCATGTAGAAAACTGAAGGTTGTGCTCCAGCCTCCTTAGAGGATGTCTGGATAAACAACTTAAGTAAAAGAGTTTATGAATAAGTTGTTTTTAGAATTGAAGAGGAGATAAACTCTGCATATGCTGAAAATAGCCTTTGAAAATAAGTCTCCAAACAGTTACACAAATACTTGTCAGAATAGAAACCCGAATAAGCCTTGCCAAACACTCTCTTATCCAAGTACTGAAATTTAATTTAATAATGATGAATTATAAATTGCAAGGATTGAGCTCCTAATCACTTGGTGATAAAGGTTTTTGATATAGTGTAATGAAATGTGAATATCTTAGAGTCAATGAATTTGAACGGGTCAACGGATTTATACTTGTCTGTGTCAAATAGAAATAAGAGTTCAACATTTCTAGGCGGACAGCAATAAAAATTATGAGATGTATTATAAAAATATGATGAGTAGGAGTCGAAGGATGGTTATGGCACATAAGCTCCACCAAAGCCAAGCCATTCCAAAGTTACTATTTATGGCTTGCACTGAAGCTGCTGGTTGTGTTTTTCTTCATGTAAAATAAGCTACTTTTTATTATTAAAACCTTGTTGGGCCCGGCTTCGTCTCAAAAGAATATCAATTTACATAAGACAATGTTTTTTTGGTGATGTGGCAAGATATTATTATTGAATGATATAGTTCAAAGTCAAATTTTGTATTAATTTGGTGATGGGGGTATGTAACAACTAACTTGTTATAATTTTTAAAGTTTTAAACCATGTTTTTAGTAGGGGTGGGCGAATACGGGTCAACCTGATTAACCCGATGTAATTTTACACATTCGGTTCGGGTTTAAACAGGTTACGGGTTGTTCGGGTTAACATTTCGGGTTATTCTAGGTATATTCATTTCGGTTCGAGTAGTTGTTTTGAACCTGTTGGAACCCGATCAAACCGATATTATTATTAATTTAATATTTATTATTAGTTTTTATGTTTAACATCCTTAACAACCACAATAAACTCTCAGTCAAACACCATAGAATAAAATCACAAATTAGAAGAAGAACAAAACTAGATCTAGATCCTTCTTCCTCTCTCTTAACATAAAATAAAATCACAAATTAGAAGAAGAACAAAACTAGATCTAGATCCTTCTTTCTCCCTCTATTTGTTTCTCTCTTTAACGATCTTCTTCTCTGTTCCTAATTTCTTCTTCTTTCTTCCTTAGCTTCTTAATTCTTCCTTCTTCCTTTGTTTGACCTATCTTCTCTCCATTACATGTATCAATCTCTATATATGTTTCTCTTCTCTTGTCTGTTGATGCTGGCTGTATTGAATGTTTGAAGAAAAAAAACTCGTTGCTGTTGCTGCTAACGGTGGAGATGTTTCTCTTCCTTAGCTTCTGTCATGTGGTTTTTCTGAGTTAATGGTATTTTTTATTTCTGGGTTAATGGTTGTTATTGGATTTTTCTCTTCATTAAACCGTTGGCCGAACCGTTTCTACCCGAAACCCGAAGTACCTGAACCCGAATAACCCGATTCAAAACTTGAGTTCAATAGGGTCATCACTCTTCAACCATGGGTTGGTTCGGTTTAGGGGTTTGGACCCGAACTGAACCGAACCAATGCCCACCCCTAGTTTTTAGTTTATTGAACAATTACCAATACAAAACACCAAAAGTAGTGAAATATGGTTCCAAAATCATTTGAAAATATCCTCCATACCTGTACTAATGGAAGTAATGCTGCTGATGCAAAGGATGTTGAGTTGAGAGCTAGATGTAAATATTTTTCTGCATTGTTATAGTAGTCCTTAAACTGATCTCCGTGCATGAAATGGAACTCGCGCAGACCATTCTCATCCGAAAAACACAAGGGCAACAACCACAAATCAAGTCTCCCTAAATAAATGCATAAGAAAATCAAAAGTAAAGCCACAGGTGAGCTGAATAGCAATCAATATATAAAATATAGAATGAGACTAATTAGTGGTTGCTTTAAAAGAGTAATCGCAGGCATGAGAAAATTAAAATCTAGCCTTATGAAACTATTATGCAAGACAAAATCAATATTTTCAATCTGAGAAGAAAAAACTCAGATAGGAAAAATTCAATATACAAAGCATATGTGCATGCACATTCTCATACAGGTGCGCAGCCACAAGTAATAAATAATCTGCTGTTAATGATTAATCAGAAATTAAAAATCTTACCAAGAAGAGGATAAAGGGTATCTTGTGCAGGACCTACCCTGTTAAAAACAGGATCTTCTATTCCTTGATTTTCATCAGATGTCGATGAAAAACCTGCCTTAATGATCGGATGTGATTTCATACTTTTATGGTTAGCATCAACATCCATGGACACAATCATATCTTTATTGAGGCCAATCTCGTTAGGAATTTGCCTATTATCCATGCCAGATGAATCTGAGTCACATTGATACTGGGAGTCTGCCATGTGCGACTCAACTGAATTATGCCATTCTGACTGTCCAACCCTGTTGCTGAATGAGATTCCCTCCGTATGTGAGTTCTCTTGACAGTGTCCAACCCTGTTGCTGAATGAGGTTCCCTCCGTATGTGAGTTCTCTTGACGGTCAATTTGATCTAAATCACTCCTCTTAAATACTTCTGGAATCCCAGAATACCACAGCTCGTAGAATGTCAAACCCATCATCATCTTTGAAACGGAATCATTATCAGTTTTCTCTTGCTCAACGCTAATGAAGACACAAAAAGACAAACAAAAAAGAGACCAGAGGGATAAGATGCAGGACAAAATTAGAGCCAACTAAGCAACCATACTTATAACAGTATTTCTCAAAAGGTGCAAATTATTTTTGAAGTAAAAATCATCATTAATGAAGGACAAAATGCTTTATCAAGGAAAGTTAGCAATTGAAAAAAAGTCAAAGGTGTTTAAGTCATATTTCAGTTGAGTTTCCTTTTTTCAATAGAATCATCTCGGCATTTAAATGTACCAATAGGGTAATTCCGAGGCTACTTGTATATATTGACACTGATGGTAGATAATAGTGAAATATAAATTGTGACCAAGAATACCAAAAGTGTTATTCTCCTTCCGTGTATCGGTGAAACCACAATAGATATTAGGTAGCAGACAAAATCCAGTATCTATAAGATGGTGAGGTGAGCTGATCCATCCCCACATTTTCAGTATATTGACCTGTCTCAATTTCATCCTCTTCAGCGCTGGGGCACTAGCACTGGATCACTAGGACTATTGATTTTATACTTATGTGTCTTTTACATTTGTCTTCTCTAGTATCAAAAGTTATAAATCGTCAGTATTTCATAACGAATAGTTGCCATACATATTCTTAGTTAAGGTATTATTCCTAAATTTCTTGAGAATTAGAATACTAAAGGCTATAATCATTAATAATTCATCAACAATTATGAGCAATATAAGTTTTACAGAACAATATATAGCCCGCTAAAGAATAGAATGGTAATGGTAAATAACCAATCGACCACATTATCTTGCGATGACAAGTTTTGAAACAATCCACTCCTTGGCATCATGATGCAACACATATTTCTCTACTGAAACTAGCCACTCTTTCCACGGCGATGATCAATAAGAGTCGGATCCATTTGAGTTTATGTAAGCAGTTTTACCTTGCACCTTGCAAGACACTGGTTTCATGACTCAAACCTATGACTTTCTAGTAGTTACACAATAGCAATTATAATCATTGTAGCAAGGCTCCCCTACGGATAAAGGGCTAAGCATTAAAAGTTAATATAGCATACCATACAGACAGCTGAGCTTTTGTTTCATTAACATCGCCTTGCATAAGACGGAACAACAAGAACTCCAATTGAACTGCATATCTGCTCTGCTTACCAAGTAAAAATACACAATAAATTTAAATGTTCTAAATCAACCTACCAGAATTAATTCATAACAATTTTCCAGTTGCAGATATAAGTTATTTATCAACTAGAACTGAAGTTAGGAGAGAATTTGGTGAGATTATTTGCATTGGATATAGCAGAGCTGTGCAACAGCAGGCTGCAACATAATGTAAATGGGAACAAACATATAATCATTAAGGGGTATGCTATCCACAGTTTCTGTAACAGTCGCTATTAAACACCCGCTTTTGTATTGGACCACTTCACAGTTTTTTTGTTTTTTAAAATTGGATACCACTTTACCGGCTCTCTAAGTCAGTATTTTTAACACTTAAATTTTTTTTTTATTTCGGCATCTCAGAAACACAGGTCAAACAACTTTCGCTCAAACCCTTCCTCAATCCTCCACTCTTCTAAACACCATGGCTAACCTGTAACTATTATTGTAAGAAACAAAGCCATCGTGAACTTCCATCTCCATTGAACCGCATGAAACCTAAGCAGTAAGCACCAACACTCCAAACCTTCATCTAGCAACAAACTATGAACCCAATAAACTATCAAATATCATTATCAACCATATCCCATTCTTAAAACTACCCAGTACCAACACCACCATTCACCGGTCCAACTCGAAACTCACATCACCTCTTCCCATTTTTACAACCATTAACAACTCTCCCATTCCTGACAAATCTGGGTGCCAAAAGAGAGGTATGTCAACGACAAATTTTTTGGGCAAGGATAACATTTTAAAATAGAGGTAATGAACTACAAGAAGAATTAGTGGTGGTATTTGATTTATTTTAGGTGATGGGCTTTTCTCTGCCAAATAATTAAATCATAAACAAGTGTTTAAAAAAACAATGCTTTTGAATAGTCGGTAACCGAGAAAACGTAAATGTCGTCGCTCAATAGATGGGTGAGTGCTTTTCAGCAACTGCCTAAGCGGTTGTCCATAGCACCGCTCTAATCATTAAACACAACACTGATTACTCTCATTTAGCTTTCACATGCAGTAAATTAATAAGAAATATTTACAAAATTACTAAGAATTACATCTAAAACTTAGGGAATCTTTGAAAGTTAAGCTTCAATAGTGAACTAAAGAATTTTCCACATGTAAAATTCAGCTAGTTTGTTTAAAATTGAGAAGGTAATGCTAAAGTAGAAAATAGTGGAGAAAAAAAATATTTAATAGATGGTAATGAACACTGAGCATTAAAGTTGGAATGTGGTTAGAACTCAGCCATTAAGATCTTGAATACTGTAGAAGATAATGTTAGTATGTGAAAAGACGGGCATGGCTGCATATGCAAGAAATTTTCAAATACCTAATCAAAATAGTATTATAAAGGTAGCCGTTATAAAGCACTTGGGAGGAGTGTTTCTGAAATATACCTCTACTGGCCAAGTCTTCATAAATCCAATCTTAGTTGACCAAATATCATAAAGATTCGCGATCCTTGTTGGATTGATATAATAGTTTTTCACATGCTTAATAAGCTCAAGTAAAACCTACACATACACAGGCATACATTATGGAATCAGGATATCAATGATGAAAGAAACTACAGCAAAAATGTATAACAATTTTAGAAAGAGGGGGTAAAAGGTAACAGAAGTAAGGGAGGCAGGTTTCAATCTATGCGTAAAGTTATTATTTAGGAGAATCATAGTCAAAGTAATATGATTTCAACATGTGGTTAACTATACAAATACTAGTCAGTTATAGCAAAAGGAGCTAGTCTTCCATAACATGGCAAACCACAGCTTGAATGTCCAAATAGATGCCAATATCAAGTGTCTGACGACTCCTCAAACATGAAAGTATTCCTATATGATCAAACCCATGGATTACAACAAAAAATAAAAAACATTTATTTTTCATGTAAGAACTACAAAGCTTTTCCAAATCGATTCTATCCCCTTTAAATTTAAAGAACATACACGGTCAGAGCAAACCAGTTTTCCACTGACATCTAATAGAAATCTATTGTTTCACCATGTCATTCCACTTTTGTAAATGTATCTTAAAATTGATGATATGATACGGCTCCTATTGAATGTCATTATAATTTGTATAGACCGACAGTGTAAAACTTTTTAACACAAGCATGATTCCAATCAAATTACATGATATAGACATTTGTGGATATATATTATAAAGCAACCTATAAAAATGGCACTACATTGTGATTTGATTGTATACATTTGTAAAAAAAAATTACACTGTCTGTGCATATAAATTAACCTCTAAACATATAAGTATAACTCGTATACACCAACAGTGTAAACCTTTTATACACATTCATCTGTTCAATTAAGCCATGTAAACATTTGTTGAGATATTTTTAAAAACTAACCAATAAAAATGGCATTGGATGCATGTGTAAACAAGTTTTACACCGTCACTGCATAGAAATTAATCTAATAAACTTAATTGTTAAATCTTTCAAACAGCAGCGTAATCATTCAAAAATTGAACAAATGAAGAATACCCAAAATTTGAAACGGTTGTTATTCGGAGAAGCATCATTAACAGTTCCTTTCAAGTAAACACTAAGAACACCACTAGCTGAAACCCAATCATGCTGATTAACGAGTCTACGAAGCAAATACTGCAATCTCCGGCGATGCTCTGTTCTGAGAGGTTTAGGACAGAGACGAAGAACGTAAGAAGGTCTTGTAAGCGATAAACGGATTCTCATCTCCTTCTTTTTCCGGGCGGAGAGTTGGTGGCTAGCATCGTCCTTTCTCTTGCGGCGAGGGGTTGGTTTCGTTGGTGTAATGTTGGTGTCTGCTTGTATTATATCTAATGCTTCCACTTCCATTGCTACGCTTCAGATTCACGTCGAAGAAGAGAGAACGGAGAATTTCGATGTTTAGGGTTTAAGGTGTTGTGATGATTTATAGTTAAAAAGTTAGATAATTGAAAACAAAGTGTTTGGTAGAATTTATAAAATAACATTAAAGTAATTTTTAAAAAATTTAATTTATTTTGAATTATTTTTATCTATAAAATGATGAACATGCTATAAAAATTCAATTGAAATAATTATATTCATTATTATAAATCTTTTTATTTAAAATTAAATATTATATAAATTGTAAGAGGAACACAATAAAGACACAATTCTATCAAAAACAGAAAAATAAAGAAAGAAACCATTGATTGAAAAATTTATCATTCAATTACATGAGGATTGGTCTCAAGAGAAAAATATAAATTTGAAGGAAAGTGGGGATGGAGCGCAACACAATGGAGATCAACCGAAAGTTGATGGTGTCGAAACAGTTACCATAGAGAAAGAGTCTTTGTTGGCTAATAATAATGATCAACGGTTAGTAGATGACAATAAAGTTTCGATTACATAAGTAGTTAAGGAATCAGAAAACGAGAGGAGGCTAATAGTAGTGGTTTTAGTTAAGGTATCAGCAAGAATAGTGATGTTTCAGCTTCTTATAAAAATAAAAAAAATAAAAAGAAAGGAAAGGCATGAGAGAAGACAAACTCGTCCTCCCATGTGTGATGATTTAGTGGGACCGGGACCTTGGAGTTATGAGTGGCTCAAAGGTAAATGTGTACCAGAGGTTTATCATAATGATTGTAACATTAATAGTAAGGGTCTGTGCGGATCAGTGTTAAAGGAGGAGGGAAAATTGGTCACAAACCTCGTTCGATGAAGGTGGCACCGTCTTTATTGGATTTGAAAAGAGTAGCAAGGTTGGCAACAAAGGATAAACATGAATTGATTTGATCTCTCAAAATAAGCAAAAAGAATAAGACAATAATTAAGAACTTAATACCCCCTTTCTTGTAAATCATGTGGAGTTTCTTTGTTAGTAGGATCGTCGTCCATGAGGAATCCAGATTGTCGAAAAATTGGATGGTGCTTCATGGTAATTCTAAAGAGGCTATGAGTGATGTTTGTGAGGTAGACAAGACTATTGCAGTACAACTAAAAGGTGCAGGTCATAATATGTTTAGTGTGTTGGTGAGAAAGAATGGTGGATGGAAGGGGGACGGAGGAGGTGTGAAGGAGGGGATGGGTGAGGTGAAAGCTGGGAGTGAGGTTGAGATTATGGCGTGGTTGGGGTTGTTGGAGGAAGTGGAGGGGGTGATGGTAAAAATGAAGTTATTATCATTTGATGTGGGAGGTTTATGTGGGTGGGAGAATTTGAGGGAAGTTCAAAAGTTGGCGAAGGAAATGAGACCGTTGGTGTTATGTTTACATGAAACAAAGTTATAGGCACTCGATAAGTATGTTAGTTGATCTTTATGGGGATCAGGTTCAGTTTGTTTTTCGTTTAGACCATCAGTCTGAGCTTCAAGTGGAATTTTGATTTTATGAGATGTTACATAAGTGGAGGTTTGGGTTACAAGGAGTTTTAATAATTTTTTGACAAATCAAGGTCACTTTATTTTATTTTTTTGAACAAGCCAAAATGAAATATATTAGATCACAAAAAGTGATTCATCTCGCACAAGGTGTGCAAAAGAGAACCACCCACCCAAAAACAAAGTTATGAGTCTGGTGCCAAAAAAATAACACACCGGAAAAAGACAAAAAACAAAGTTACATAATAACACCCATACAAGGTAAAAGGTTCTGCCACCAGTCATGGTAACTGAAGGATAAATTAGGCATATTTGTCTTTAGCCAAGAAAAGGACATAAATTTGACGTTATCTGCTAAATGATCCACATTGTCAATCTTCTGGTTAAAAATCATGTTGTTTCTTTCCTTTCAAATAACCCAGACAATAGCCATCCAGATTACTGTCAGAAAAGAGTGTGTAGATCGCAGTAACCCCGCCAAATGACCAAACTGATGAATATGATCGCTAACGGAAACTGGAGCAATAAAGGAAATGCCTAGCCACTGATAAATACGGTGTCACACTAAAAAAGGTGATGGTCTTTGGTCTCGAAAGCACCGCACCCACCTATGTAAGAAATTTCATCCGGAGGGATGATTCTCCTACGGAGAAGGTCGTCTTTAGTTGTAAGTCGATTGTGAATGAGTCTTCAAGCAAACACATAGACCTTAAGCAGAACTTGCTTCTTCCATAAATCGTCGAACATACCACGCTCCGAATGGCCACCTGCCGTCGTGAGATAAGTATATGTCTCCTTAATGGAATAACCATTAATAGGGTCAAGAATCCACCGCCACCTGTCAAGAATATGGTCCTGCAAAACAACATTATGCAACAGAGATGCACACTCAGAAACCGTCTCCTCCTCCCATGCCAAGAGACGTCTCCTCCACTCCCAGGCACCACCACCATCAACCCACCCCCTATGCTCCATCCCATGCACCGTCGCCCATTTATTAATCGCTAAATCAAACAGGCGAGAAAGTTGCACCCAGAAAGGCACACCCCCCAACCAATCATCTATCCAAAAAAATGTGCTACCTCTTCCACCGAAAACCCTACGCACATTCTTCAAACCAGCTCCCCTCCCACACCCCCACACCGCAGTGAATGCTAGAGATCATCCGCCACCACAAAGATCTATCCCTCCCACCCTCCTTCAACCGCCCCCTTCCTCCCCGTATCTAGCCTTTAAGACTCCATACCATAAACCCTCCTTATCAACCAACATACGCCAAAACCACTTCCCCAAAAAAGAAACATTAAATTCCCTCAACCTCCTAACACCTAAACCACCCTCCTCCCTCAGTAAACAAACAGAGTCCCAATCCACCCATGAAATTTTCCTAAAATCATCACCACCACCCCAAAAGATTTTTTTAAATAAAGATTTGATAGAAGAAATTATAAATGTGGGGGCCTTGAAGAAGGAAAGAAAGTAAATTGGGAGAGATGACATGACAAATTTCAACAGAATCAGACGACCACCAAACGAGAGAAATTTACTTTTCCAGCTCAACAATCTAGAAATAATAGAGTTCACCATTGTACGCCCTATTTATTATTTAATTATTTTTGGTTGAGTTTACGGTCTTTTATATGACTTATGTGATTTACGTTGATTTATGACATGTTGTGGTGTATTATATTTTATTAAGTGGCTTTATATTATATTTTTTTAGTAGAATATGTTGGAATATTAGAATAAATATATTTGGAGGGCTGATTTGGATTTAGTTAGAAAATACGTGGATTTAGTTGGAAAATATGTTGTGGGTGTGAGATATAAAAGCTAAGAGACAGCCACAAATTAAGTTTAGAAGCTTTTGGGAGAAAATAGGAGAACCAAGAGAAGAGGAGAGCTAAGAGAAGAAAGAACCGGTAGAGTCTTGCAATCACCAATCTAAGGTAAGGGTGGGACTAATATTCTCTAATCTTAGGTTGTATAATTCTGAAATTGGATTTAGCATGTAGTTTTGTTGTTGTTCATGTGAATTTGAGAATTAGGGTTTAAAACCGAATTTGATGATAGAATACGTAGAATTGGTTGTTAAAAGTTGTAGAAAGACCTAGAATTCATAGATAATTGATGTTCAGGTTGTAGAATGATCATAGGTTGAGTTTCCTATCAGTTTTGGGATTAAGGTTGATGAAAATTGGGTTTTTGGGGTTAAAAATCGCACTTCCCGACAGAGAGCAGTGTTTGCTCGCCTCCAACTCGCCACGGCGAGCTATACGTGACAGAGAGCATTGTTTGCTCGCCTCCAACTCGCCACGGCGAGTAACCTTGTAGCAGCATACCCTTTTTCATGTTCTTGCGTCTTTTTCACACGTTTCTGTTTTGAATTGGCTTTTGGTGTAAACATGAAAGTTTTAGATAATTTTGTTAGCTTTCCAATGACTTTGGTTTGACGTGAAAATGAGTTTTGGTTTTTGAGTTATGATGAAAATACTCCAAGGAGGTCTTAGTGAAATTTTATGAAAATTTTGCATAACTATTTCTAAGTCAACCCAAAACTTATGGATTGTCTCCAAACTTCAAAGTTTGTGTACTATGAGTTCAATTTAAGTGTTTAATGAGTCTAACCT
>Ga0315913_1007054_pt1 | contig 13548 bp, 6 predicted proteins | sample MpolsnodulesMG_FD_207736 | JGI IMG/M metagenome (GOLD analysis project Ga0315913, IMG submission 207736) | Medicago polymorpha root nodule microbial communities from Los Angeles, California, United States - small nodules | ecosystem: Host-associated > Plants > Roots > Nodule | place: USA... | reverse complement strand
GCTAAGGCAAAAGAAGTTTTCTTTCTTCAGAAGCAACTGGAACTTGAAGCTACTGTGAAAATGCAAAAAGACTTGATAGACCAGTTGATGAACAAACAAGCCTAAACCTTAGAAGCACACCTATTTTTTTTCATTTTTTTTGCTTCTGTATTCTGTTCTTTTTTTTAACTTTGTATTTTTTTGTTTATATATATATAAAGTTTATTCAAAGTCATTCATGTTTATTTATGTTTTTCTTTACTTTTCTTTGTTTATTAATTATTTTTGTTAATGACAAAAGGGGAGTAGTAGAAAGTATTTGATTAAAACTCTGAGCCCAGTTAAAATGAAAATTATAACAAGTTCATTTTAAGGAGAGTCTTTTATTATCTCAAGTTTTTTTATTATTATGGTTAAAATGAATTTAATTAACCTGGATAGGACTTAGGGGGAGCTTACAAACCTCACCCTAAAGACTATCAGACTCAGGGGGAGTCAGAGCTTACAAACCTCAGAACCCTAAAGTCAACTTGTTAATTAAGTTAACAACAATTGATACTTTTAATACTTGTGTTTGTCATTATCAAAAAAGGGGAGATTGTTGGAACAAAGGGTGTTTCACAAGTCACCTATTGAGTTTTGACAATAACAAGGTATTAAAAATAATCAATTGGATATGCTAAACAACTTGTTCAAGTGTACAGGATCCATAATCAAAGTACTATTCATAAAGATTCTGATTGAACAAGTTCAAGAGCAAAGGAATTTTATTTGAAGCAAAAAGCGTCTGGAAGAATGCATCTGAAGAAATGCGTCTGAAGAACTGTGTCTGAAGAAACGGGTCTGAAGAAGAGCTCTTGAAGACACGTCATCAGAAGCAAGGTCATCAGAAGCAATGGTCATCAGAAGCATATTTCGTCAGAAGCTACTTCACCAGAGTTGACAAAGGACAATGTACGAAGTGTATGGCCACGAACTCTGCAACCACCATCTCTGCAATATTTGTCTTTACAACAAGACAAAGATAATAGTAACATTGTTGCAGACGTTGTTCCTTTAATATGGGAATGGATTTAAAAGTAGTTCTTCATAGGACAACTATCAAATCATGCAAAAGATCAAGCGTGAAGAATCAAAGCTTCAAAGCAAGACAAGTTGATGTAACGACTAAATTCTCAACGTCTCTCAACTCCTCTATAAATAGGGATGAAGACTTAGAGAATAACATCTAGACAATATACACGCATACAAGGCCAATACTCTGTGCAAAACGTCGAAAAAATAACATCAACAACTTAGAGAATTCTTTCAATTGTTTATATCTTAGAATTCTTAAGTGTTTAGAAAAACAGAGTCTGTTCTGTTTCGCATTGTATTGTGAATACCTCTAATTGTATATCAAGTATTCAAAACCTTATTCAATTCTTTGTAATTGTTAAGTTAAGTCTCTTTCAGTTGTGATTGAGCAAAGGAAGTCTCTTAGAGTTGTCCTTGAGCATAGAAGTCTCTCTCTTGTGTGATTAAGCATAGAAGTCTCTTGGAGGTGTCCTTGAGCAAAGATAAGTCTCTTTCTTGTGTGATTGAGAAACTTGTAATTTGAGATTACATTTTAGTGGAACTCTCCTTGGAAGTGCAAGGAGGACAGGACTACTTCCAGTTTGTGGAAGGAACCTGTATAATTGTTTGTGTTCTCTCTTCTTCTGTTCTTTACATTATCCGCTGCACATAGACTCTGAACTACTTCAGACTCTGAACCTGAGGATAGTTATCAAGAACGTAAAAGAAGAAGTTTCCAAAAACACAATTCAACCCCTCCTTCTTGTGGTTTTTCTCACCTTCACGCTAAAGAGAAACTTTCCTTTAGAAAGTAGGTCGAATATAAAGTTATGGTTTAGGGTTTGTTTATGAAGGATTCGTTATTATGATGAACCAATAATCCCAAGGCGCTTTTTATTATTATTCTCTTCAACCTTTAAAAAGCCAATCTTTACAACTAAACTCTCTTCTAATCATCTCCAAAAAGTTAATTAAATTGAACAACTCCCTGTTGGAACGATACTCTATTTTTACTATTTCGGTAAAACCGTACACTTGCGGTTTTGCTCATCAGTTTCTACGCGTGTCATTTCTAAAGGTCGTCAATCCTATTGAAGCATATATTTAAATTAATGTTCCTAAATTCTCAACGGTCTTAAAGGTTCCTTCATCTATGAATCTTAGAAGTACATTATCATACTCTCCCTCTCGGTAGTTTTACAAACGGGAAGCCTTATCTCGTCTACCTTACCAAGTATGAAAGAAGAGTGAAATTATTATGCTAATTAATTAGTATTTGGTCCTAATCCTAGGTTAATACCCCGTTGTTATAACCATTTCCCTAATTCGGATGGTTAACACTGTTATCTTAGGTAATTCCTTATTTAGGTACATTTTCACGGATGCATTGGGTATGTCACCTCCCTAATTAGCGCCATCCCAAGTTTGCCTTAATTCGGGTGAAATCAGTAAGAATTTGCATAATAAAATTAAACAGGACTCTTAAAATAACTGAATAAAAAGACTTAAATTAAATAGATCCAACAAATAAAATAGAGATTTATCGTACAACCCTACCCAACAAGTTTTAGTTACTTATGGTAACTAAAGGCAAATTACAAACGAAATAAAACATACCCTAGAGACTTCGAGTTTGAAGAGAGATTCCTCCCTTAAAGCTCCTAGTGCTTGCCTACCTCTTGAAGTTCTTCGTTCTGAATGAAGAATTATGAATGAGAGGAGTTGTATTTATAAGCTTTGTTTCCACCTTAGGCCGGGCCTTAAAATTGTTACCAAAAAGTAGCAAAACAAAGTTATTTCCTGAAATATAACACCCCGGGCCGACACCCGGGGGTAAACAAGTGCATTTTTGGGCACCCGGGGCTGCAATGGAAAAACTCTAGGGCGCATAAGTGTACTTTTGTGCACCTGAGGGCGCCTACTTCACACTAGGAGGCGCATCAGTGTACTTTTTGCGCGTAATCGTCTATTTCTTCGTCCTTTGGGTGTTTTCTTCCATATAAATTGACTTGAGACTTAGAATAGAATTTCTCCTTCTTGTAATTTCTTGGGCCTCTTGGATCTTTATTCATTGTCTTCCCAAATCTTCACAAGTTGCTTTACTATGCCGATTTGCATGATTTTTCCTTTAATTACATCAAAAACACCCTAGAACTGCTTGGTTTCGAGAAAACTAAAATTAGATGACTCGAAATGAAAACATTCCAAAACGTCCCAAAAACCATAGGAAATTGTTCTAAAACTCCTATAACTTAGAACAATACTAAATAAAAATGACTGAAAAATATGCTAAAGATAACGTAAAATGATATGTCATCAGAGTCCAAGAAAGCTCTCATTGTTAAAAATGAGTTCCTCGTGAAGACTTTTATCAAGCTATAACCTGACTTTCTTAGCATATAGCTTGGGGTAAAATTGTTTCGAACTGGGCCAAGGCCCACTTCGTTTGGACTCGGGTCCGACCCAGGAGCAGGCGACACCATATGATAGACACATCATAAATCCCACTGGATAATGGTCAGAACCAACGGATCTTGACTGTCTAGTCTAGATCCATTGCGAGAGGACCACCCAAATGGTCACACATGTCCGTCAGTCAAAACCCTACTATCCACTGTATATACTAGGCTTAGCATTGAGTCAGGTATCATGCTTCTTACCCTATCTTTAGTCCCACACTCTCGTGAACCCCTCATGACTTTGGCGTCGGAGCACGTGTAGATAAACCACCCCATCCGAAGGAAAATAACTCAAGGTGGCTTGGAACAGATGACGAAAGCTTAATCCCTACACACAAAAGATCTCAACCAACAAGTCATCTTCTCAGGTCCAACCAAATCATACTTTATTATCATTTTGAAACAAAATAAATAAATAAAGAAACATCTTTTATTATTATTATTATTATTATTATTATTATTATTATTATTATTATGTACATCAAAGTCACAATACAGAGCCAAATTGAATCACTATGTAGATTGGCTATTAGGGCTTGTTAAGATATAATCCATAATTGTCACTTAGCAAGTTAGAAATTTTGTTACAAAACTTGTTAGTTAGTGAGATAGCTTGTGCTACAAGAAAGTATCAAATTTGCCTATAAAAGGCTTTGTAATGTGTAAATTCAATTCTTAGTGAGATTCACATTGCAAGGATACTCTCTTTATTCTATTCTACTTCAGTATTACACTTTGTTTGCTATTTTCTCATCTTTCTTAAAACAACTTATCTGAATAAGCACTTTTACTGTGCAAATAGATCATAGTTTGATCTAACAATTGGAATAGAGAGCCTGGGTTAAATCTAAGGGAAACACGAGTGAATTGTGAAGGGAATCATTCTAGGGAAACACTGGGTGAAGTGTGAGCATTGATTTCTGGAAAAGCAAGATTAATATCAATGATTTTGGATCAAACATTCTGGTTTTTGATGGCAAGAACTGGGAACGATGGATTTTTTAGCGTTATATTGTCCTATATCTAATCTAATACGTAAGATTTCTATTATGCTAATGATGAAGGTAGACTGTTTTGAGTTATTATTGTGTAGTGGTACATAATGTACATTATGGTGGTTTTCTCTTTTAGGATTTTTTTAAGATTCTCCTTTGATGTTACATGGGACTGGTTTGTGGTGCAATATGGTCACTAATTATTTTTTAATGTTACTATGTGGACAAGGCAATGTGTGTATTTAGCTCTATGTTGTATTTAGAGTTGTTTTGCACATCTTATGCTAGTATTTTCATTATCAATAAAACTTTTCTTATAAAAAATAACTCCTAAATTCTATTTTTTTTAAGAAATTGAAATAGGTTAGGAATACATAATAATACTCATATCACATTGCAAACTCAGTCATATCAACCATATCACACTGCTTCGTTTGCTTCCACAATTCAGCCAACTTGTTCAAAGGAACAAGTGAACTTCCACCTTTTTCTTTTGCCTCCTTACCACTTACTTATTTTCATCTTGAAAACCCGTTGCCTAATCTCTTACCCTTTGGTCAAGTCCATCAATTCATTCACTCGGTCTCTCAACTCATTCCCACTCAATTTAGGAGCTAGTTTTACAAAGTGTGACATAACCAAATACACACTAAATTTGTGTCTAGAAATTCACTTCTTAATTTCACACTTTTTTAAGCTTATTTTCTATACCTAATTCTATATTTTTCAAGCAAAAACCAACGGGGAATTTGGAGATAAACAAGTCCAAGAAGCATGCTCCCTCCAAGAATCTCCTAACCTTTTCAAATCAACAAGAGAAGGTCCACCTCCTCCTCTTGCCTCCTTAGCACTTATTTTCATCTTCAAAATTGTCTCTCTAATCTCTTTCCCTTTTTCTGATTCCATCAACTCCTTAACTCTCTCCCCCAACTCATTTCCACTCACAAACCCATTTTTTGACTCATTCAGTTCCAAAGCCACCTTCATTTCCTCAACCAAAATCATTTTGTTCAACCTTTGTTCTGCATACAAAGGCCATGCAACCATGGGCACTCCTTCACAAATAGCTTCCAACACTGAGTTCCATCCACAGTGAGTCACGAATCCACCAACTGATTCGTGACTCAATATTGCACCTTGTGGTGCCCAATTTCTCACCACCATTCCCTTTTCCTTCGTCCTCTCCAAAAACCCTTCTGGAAACAAGTCATCCAAACTAAGTTCCTCCAAGTTCGACTCGCTCCTTACAATCCATAAGAATCTTTGCTCACTTTTCTCCAATCCAATAGCTATCTCATTCAATTGAGCCTTAGAAAATCTCCCCATACTTCCAAAACTCAAAAACACGACGCTTTGACTAGGTTGCGAGTCAAGCCAACTCAAACACCCATTTTCATCTCCTCCATAAGAAGATGTAATCAAAGGTCCAATACAAAAAATAGATGGAGTTGTTCCATCAAGAACACATACCCCTTCATTCAAACCTTTAATAGCTTTTTCTTCAATAGCATCAAAAGTGTTCACAATAATCCCAGCACATTCCCTCATTGTTTTCGCTGAGTCAAGTAAAATCTTGCAACCTTTACTCTCAGAATCCTTAGCTTCATTAGGGTAATCATCTGTCGAAAAATTCTTTGGTAACCCGGGAATTTTAAGAGTCATATGAAGATCCTTGAAGGGTTTTGTAGCTTTTTGGTGAATGGTTGGAAAGTAAAGGAATGTGGAAAGAATGGTAGCACCTGAAGTATAGTAAAAGTAAGTAGGAATTTCAAGGTTGGTGGTGACTTCTGAGGCACTATAGGTGAGGAAATCTAAGATAACACCTTTGAGGTTTGTGGTTTTGGAAATGGAGTTGAGAATGTTGTGAACATGATGGTTGCTTTTGTGTGAGACTTCAAGTGTAAGTAAGTGTGTTGGAAGTGTTGTAGAGAATGAAATTGGAGGAATATAATGGAAATTAATTGAGGGAAATGTGGCTGAAACATTTGCTATGTATTGTTCTTGTGGAGAAATGGTGTCTTTGTTGGTGTTTGTGTTTTTGGTGGGTGGTGTAAGAATTAGAAATTTAATGGAAAATAAAGGGTGGTGAGTTAATATTAGTTTTCCTAATTCAATCATGGACATCAAGTGTCCACTACCTAGGGCTGGATACAGAACTATAGTGTCATTCATGTTTGAGAAGATGGTTGAGTGTTTTTTTTGTTGAATTTATATGAAGATAGGAGATGTATTTAAAGACAATGGGGGTAGGGTTTGTTGCAATAATTCTTAATATGTGACTAGGAATAGATTTATTTTTCTAAAAAATTCCACCGAAAAGTTGCACCGTCAAGTATAAGATTGTAAGAACGTGAACAAAAATGATTGATTAATGAAAAATATAGATGAATAATTGTTAGGGTAAATGTAGTAGAAAATGACAATTCCACTAGGCATCATTATCATGTCATTTTCTTTCTTTTTTGAAGAATCATTTTTTAAGATAAACACTTTTTTTCCGTCTTGTAATTTTCTTTTACATTTAGTTATTTTAAGTAAATCTAGATTTTGAAAAACTTTTAAAAAAATATGTGAACCAATAATAATTTAGAATACCAAGAATTTTGTCTAATCTTATGATCTTATCATGAATGAAACAATGACAGATTATGCATATGGGTCAAGGTTTTAATTCTTCTACCGCAGCCAACTAGACAAGGTTCTGCGCAATAATCTAGAAGTGCGGATGGGCAAATAACAATATAAATAAAAATGTAAAATAAAAAACTAGATGAAAACATTAAATAATCTAACAAATATATATTTTTGGAAAAATGACACAATTCATCTTTTAACCCCGGCAGTTCCTTTGAAGGGAGGTAAATGTAAATACCTTTGTAAATGCTCTTTGAGCCCGAAGATCTTCCCTGACTTGGACTGGGGCACCATCCCCTCTGGCCCTCACCCTAAAATTTTGTAACCAAAAAAAACTTAAATTTAAGCAACACTTTCATCCTGTATCTCTTTTTTTTTTTATCAATTTAGTCATTTATCTTATAAAATGTCAATATTTTATCATTTTTTATGAGATTTTTCAATGAAATCTTAGTTTTTAGGGTTGTATGTTGAAGGTTTGGATTTGTTTATGAGTTTGATGAGTTTTGATGATTTTTTTGGAGTTTTTGATTTTTTTTTATAATTATGTTGACATTTTATAATATAAAGGACTAAAATGGGATAAAAAAAGATAAATGACGAAAGTATTACATGAAATTAAGTTAAGGAAGAAATTGTGTAATTTAGCTTATATTTTTTTTAAAGAAAAAATGCTTGTAGCATTTCATTAACGATAATATCAGTAATATAACAAAAAGTATGAAAATAAATAGTGGGACTAACTGATAACACAAGTTAAAACATGACTTAAAAAAATAATATTTTCAATTATTGGATTAAAAATAAATTACTTGAATATTTCTTTACATGAGAATAGTTGAGTGGGTATAGAGCGGTGAAAAAAAAAAGTATGATAATTTTTATTGGTTAAATAAGTTTTTCGTTTAAAAAAATTAGAGATGTTTGACTTTTTGTCTTTCTAATTTTTTTTCCTTTAATAAAGGTGTACTTGCAAAAAGTATAATAATAAATTCTAGGGGTTTAGACTGCTTATGTCTCAAGGATTGTATTTATAGCTCTCTATGGGTCTGATTTGTGTTTACTTAAGCAGTAAGTAATGGAGATATTTAGGTATTTTAGGCGTGTTCTAGAGGTTTCTAGAAGCGAACTAAGGCGGCACCCTGGGGAGGGCACGCCTTGGGCCTCAGGGCCTTTCTGGAGGGCGTTGACGCCTTTGAGTGAGTCTAAAAGCCCTTATGGGGGTCTTTTAGGTCTTTAGGAATATATTGACGGTCCATAGCCCCCCAAGCACGAGTCTTGGGACAAGGCGAAGTGATTAATTTACTTAAATTTTTTGGCTATATCTTGCTTATACTTCGTATGCTTCTCTGGGTGTTATCATCTGTGTTTGGAGGATCCCTCCTAGGGTGATCCTAATTTGCTTAAGAGCCCTAAGGGTATATGTTTGATTTGTTTTACACGTTAACCCTTCACAGCCCCCCAATCATGAGTCTTGGGACAAGGCGAAATGATTAATTATAATGTTGCTCTTTTAATATTGAAAGATGGGTGATATCTGCATTTACATGTTCTTCGATGAGTTAATGGTTGTAAGGTATGGGCAAGTCCTTTTTGGTGATATAGTACTCTGTAACTTGGGCGAGCCCTGTTTTGCGGTATAGTACTCTGTAACCTCCTTGTTGATGTAATTTATCGGGGCGAGTTGTACATGGCGTCCTAAGTACTTGTGATTTTTATTTTGGATGTAAATTAAAGCGGATGAGTCCTTCTTGGAATTTTGTATTTTAGTATTTCTTCGTCTCCTATTCGTGCTGCAATTTTATTTTATTTTTTATTCTTGTAGTGTTGCGCTCTATTTTGCTTCAATTTGTCGATTGTATCTGTGAATTATTATGTTGTTTATGGTTATTTATTGTTTCCTTCGAAGTCTGTCCTTTATTTAGCTTCGTGGTGCGCCTATTTAAGTGATTTTTTCGATTGCTGGCAACTGCTATTTCCTTTCAGTCATTTTCTAGCGATTGATGGCGATTATCTTTTGATAACTGTTGACGTTTTATGGCGTTGTGGAGAATATGTTGACGAGTTGAACATTTTCTATGGCGTTGCGTCAAATTTCGTAGGCGTTGCGTCCAATTTTGTAGTATAGTTTGTGCTTTATATTTCATGTTTATATCTTTGTAGAATTGTTCGTCAATTTGGAGCGTTGTTTGTACCAGTGTTGTTCACGCTTTTTGTCGAATGTTGATTGTTCCTTTGTGGGCGGATAAAATTTAGCATGTAAGTTGGTTGTAGTAACTCAGGCTTTTTGTAAGGGATGGCAACTTTATATTCAAAGTCTTGTAGGTTGGCATTCCTAGTTCAAAGCCTCGTATGGATGACTTTAAAACTGTTCAGAGCTGCAAGGGGTTGACAGGGCATTCAAAGCCTCGAGGGGTTGACGCGTTAGTTCAGAGCCACGAAGGGTTGGCATAAAAACTGTTCATAGCCGCATGGGGTTGACATGGCATTCAGAGCCTCGAGGGGTTGACTTAAAAACTATTCAGAGCCGCGAGGGGTTGACAGGGCGTTCAGAGCCACGAGGGGTTGACTTAAAAACTGTTTAGAGCCTCGTAGGGTTGACACGACATTCAGAGCCTCGTGGAGTTGACATATTTTTATTAATCGACGTTCAGAGCCCACTGTTCCGGTTGACGTATTTTTCCGAGTTAACATTCAGAGCCCACTGGTCGGGTTGACATATTTTTCTTAGTCGACGTTCAGATCACACTGGTCGGGTTGACGTATTTTTCCTAGTCGACGTTTAGAGCCCACTTGTCAGGTTGACGTATTTTTCCTAATCAACGTTCAGAGCCCATTGGTTGGGTTGACGTAAATGTTGGCGGCTTCTGTATAGATGCCTTTTATTCCTTCTAGAGTCAAATATATAAGACAACAATAATATCGGAAGAAAATAGGGTGTCTCGTTAAAACCCTGCAAAAACAAATCTCAACGGTCGAAAATGGTTAAGATAACTCCGTGTTTTATCTTCAAGCTCTTAATGGCGGGACCATTGCTTTCTACATTTCATTATGGCTTACTATTTTGTGAGTTCTTCTTTTTATTGAATCTCGTCGTTTGTTCACTCCATTATTCTCTATGTCTTTACTTTCTCCTATGAAGTTGGAACTAAGTTTTCTGCTCAATTTTATTCTTCTACATGGGTCTGACACTATTAATCCATTATTTATGTTTTTACTAAACAGTTAGCTCAGTTTGCAAAGTAAATGGTACATGAAAGGGGTTCCCAGGAAAGAGAGGCTGGTCACTTGGACCTCTTAAATACCAAGACTTTCCTCGCCAGAATCCCTCATATGTGACCTTTTAACAATACTACACATTACTTCTGCAATGGGGTACCTAGAGTAATCTTTCTACAACTTGGTTTTACCTCTTGTGTTTTACTCATCATTCTTCTTTCTTTATTTTCTTCAAATCAAAGTATATTTCCTCAAAATATATTGTGCAATAAATTTTCTTCAAACCAAATAGTATATTTTCTCAAAATATATTGGTCAACAAATTTTCTTCAAATCAAATAGTATATTTTTTCAAAATATATTAGGCGATAAATTTTCTTCGAATCAAATATTATATTTTCTCAAAATATATTAGGCGATAAATTTTCTTTAAATCAAATAATATATTTTCTCACAAAATATTGGAAATATAGAACCTGATATTCCTTCAAAAGAAAATTGCTTCAGGGTGGGAGAATCGCTTAGAGAGAGTATGTCGTCGTCTAGATTTTGAGACCTGATGTTGGTTTGGTCTTCCCCGGTCATCGTCTTTTCGTCTTTTCGAGATCGCCGCTAGGTCGAGGGGCGTTTTGTGCAGCTCAAAATTCGGGCGATCCTTTGAAATTGAATGACAATAGTTTCTTGCTTTCTTGTAGCCTGACATGACCTCACCGAACACCGACGTTTAGGTGATCAATCGACAAGGGTTGCCTTCGCTATCTTCCTCGGCGGCATCGGCAGGGCAGAAAGGCCATGAGGTGGAGGTGGAAAAATTGATTAGGGGCGCCAACTGTACTTGCAAAAAGTACAATAATAGAATCTAGGTTTAGATTGTTTATGTCATGTCTGTAGAAGGCTCTCGAGGGTTTATTTATAGCCCTCTATGGGCTTGATTTGTGTTTACTTAGGCAGTAAGTAATAAGGATATTTAGGTATTTTAGTCGCGTTCTAGAGGTTTCTAGAAGCGAACTAAGGCGGCGCCTTGAGGAGGGCGCGCATTGGGCCTCAAGGCCTTTCTGTAGGGCGTTGTGGCCTCTGAGAGGGTCTAAAAGCCCTTCTGGAGGTCTTTTAGGTCTTTAGGAATATATTGATGGTCCAAAAGGTTCATTTATTTTCATATTAATATCAAATTTATGACCCTTTTATTTCAAAAGGTATCCGAATCATGTGAAAATAATGTCCATTTGAACATTATGGTTCCTTTTTGGGTCAAGTAACCTAGTGGACTGAACTTACACATTATAAATGAGGATGAATGGGGAGTCTGGAGTTTGAACCTCGGCTCTTACATATATTATGCAATGTCAATATCAACTGAGTTAAATTCGTAAGGATTGAACATCACGGTTCTGCTTAGTTCAAATGATTAGTTTTTGTAGTTGCATTCAAACGATACTCGATTTCTAAAAGACATACATGCTATAGCAAAATAAAAAAGAACTATTTACTTTAGTTCTTTAAAAAAGAGTCAATAAATTATAATCATCAAGTTATTAAATTAAATTAGTAGTTACTACTTATTTGAATCCGACTGGCAAGCCTCAATAATTTGAGTGGCAAATGTAAATGTCCAAGCTTCAAACTTTGTTAAGGAGGAAAAAATGCTAACATAATAATTAAATCCAAGTGCATTGGTTTTTTTATTGATAGAAAAATTAAACATGTTTGTCATTCTTTCATAAACTCATTTTTAGCACTTGAATTATTATTTTTTTTGGGTTACAAAGCGAAACAAGCACTTGAATTCTTATCATGGACTATTTTTTTTTTAAATGCAAAATGAATTAAAATCTCTATTCCAAACACAAGGTGTGTATGGTAAATTCAGCAAAGATTTACAAAGCTATAAAATGCGATATTATAGTTTTTCAAAAACTATAATGATTCTTCACACTTATGAATGATTATTGATTCATTATTGAAATGACAAAGCTTCTAGAACGAGGAAAAAGACACATTGCAATTGGGGCAGTTACCACCCATGCAATAATATTGGTGGCTGAATTTAACGTGGTCCCATGAAATGATGGCGCCAAAAATATAAGTGGATCACAAGTCAGTGTCTTAAATAAAAAAACAGAACAAAAGTTTCTACTATTATTGGTAATCGTTGGATAGCTAATTGACTTGGCTGTTTTAAAAATAATGTTAGAGTTCATGAATAGGTATGAAGATTGATTAGCTCTAAGATTTTCTTTTCAAACACGGAAAATGATCAAAATCGGTCTACACAATCAAAACTATTATAATAAATGATTACGATAATTGAGTTATATTTTTGTTTATTTAGAAAGGATGGACTGCTCGTCATAAGTTTAACTCAATTGATATAAACACTGTGTTAAATGAGTTTGTATGTCATCTCAAAAATAGCTCAAATGATAAGGGTATTAAAACATATTTATATACACAACAGTCTGGGAACTTGAGCAACCTGGTACACCAACAAACTACAAACAACTTTGAAACTAACTTCAACATCCACCCTCACGTTTAGCGTGAGCCTCGGTCCAATTCCCACGTTGTAAACAACTTTGTAACCAACTTCAACACCAACCTCACGCCTAGCGTGGGACTGAGTCAAATTCCCACATCACAATCTTTAACTTGACTCTGATACCATGTTAAACGAGCTTGGATCTCATCCAAAAAGCTAGCTATGTTGGAACTTTATATTATTTAGTATGTTTTTCGTATTTTGTTTGACAAACTCACAATGTTTCTTCTTGATACATATGAGTTTGAGAATAGGTGTTAGATAATAAAGTATTGAGCTTAAGCTATCGAACATTTATATTTATAAGTTAGAGTACATTAAGTTTTATTATATATTCTCTTATAATCTTTTGTAATGTTAAGCTATCGATATTCTATGAAACTCTAATCGTTAACTCTATCGATATTCTACAGAAAGTAACTTCCAACGTTTCCACTAACTCTGCTGTTCAAGAGCACAAATTCCAGCTTCTGGAGTTCAGATGCTGATTTCATCTTCAGAAGCACATTTTCCTAATAACCTCAGTAAAGAGCTTCTGAACGGCTTCAGGACCTAAATTCCAATTCAGGAGCAAGCAGATTTAATCAGACACAAAGTGCATGTTCAAATTTTTCTTTATAAAATCAAATCTTTCCACAGTTAAAGGCTTAGTAAATATATCAGCCCATTG
>Ga0315913_1007053_pt1 | contig 13549 bp, 7 predicted proteins | sample MpolsnodulesMG_FD_207736 | JGI IMG/M metagenome (GOLD analysis project Ga0315913, IMG submission 207736) | Medicago polymorpha root nodule microbial communities from Los Angeles, California, United States - small nodules | ecosystem: Host-associated > Plants > Roots > Nodule | place: USA... | reverse complement strand
ATATATATTCTATTATGACAAATAATTAATGTATAAATATTTTAAATTAGGTACAAAACCATGCATTACACAAATTGAGAGTTCAACCGACTAAAAGTCTAAGTTGAAGATTAAGATTGAGAATTCAACCAGAAGATGAATTAAGTTAGAATCAAGAGTCGTGCACTAATGAAATAAGGTGTTAATCCCATGCATGGCTAAACATTAAAGGGATGAAATGTAATGAAGCTTTTAGGAAAGTCCTAGAACGTTTGCTCGTGATTAGCAATAGTCCATATACAAGAGAAATAATGAATTTATTGATTGAGTAGAATGGAAACCAAATTGCAAAAATAGGATATCCACCAAAACAACCCAAAGTTTCGTTTAATTTGGAACACTCCTCTATTGTGTAAGTGCCTAATCTATCTAAATGATTAATGAAGGCGAACATGCACGTACCATTATTAACGATTCAACTCGTAACCTATTTTTTGGATAGCTACGGTCTTTCCCAATCTTAGATTAATTATCCTCTGACAAAGAACACGTTATATGTGTAACCATATACTAGTTTTTGTAAGGTGAGGAGATTGTTGGATTTCAAAGGGAATGGTTAAATATGCGAGTGATTATGTCGTCACACATTGCATATTAATGGATAAAATGTTGGATATATAAGAGAGGTCACCCATATACCTAATGCTTAAAATTTTGGAAGGAGATGTGAGTCTTCATCTCTTATACCCATTATTTCTCCCGTGACCCAGACTCCCCAACAACAATATACTATATAGCCAGTATTTTATTGAGTGTGAGAATCAAAACCATATAAGTGTTAGGATTTGTCTAATAGGCACAAGTTAACAAATGATCTTGCATTATACACCAATATCTTTTCCAGCATTGGATCAGAAAGTTATATCATATTTCATTTAATTTAATGCTGAGATACATCGAACCAATGGAAAAAAATAGTTTATGTATGATGCAAGACTTGTCTCACCGTTTTTTTTTGAAACAACAAAGCTTTTCTCGCTTGTACACCATAGAATTGATATATGTCATATGAATGTGTGTAAAAAAAAAAAAAACATTCTCATTTGGGAAATGAGATTTCTAGGCAACTTCAGAGACATCATTTTCAGACGCAGTTAGTAAAATGAAGAAAAAGAAATATACAGAACAAATATACGGTTGCGGCAGCCTTTGTGGTTGAATTTGGTCAAATATTCGAGAGGAAAAAACAGCCATCAAGTGGGTCCATGCCAAGTGTTTATGACAATTCAACAAAGGAACCCAAAATAAACACTTCTGATTTGGATTAATAAATCTAAGAAAATTAAGTTGAACAAATCAGATTATTAAAATATATTCAATTAGATTTAAAATAACAATTTGTTGTGTAAGGTCTATAAATACCACCTTATAAAGAACTGTAATATGCATCATAAAGAAAGCAACCTACAATAAACTTGGAGAAAGAAAAGCATACAAGAAGAGTTAAATTAAGAAATTCTTTGAAAAATATGGATAACTTCCCAATTATCAACTTAGAAAACCTAAATGGTGATGAGAGAAAGGCTACTATGGAGAAAATCAAGGATGCTTGTGAAAACTGGGGATTCTTCGAGGTACTTATTTGAACTCAATTTATAAAAGTTTTTTTCTTTGATATAAATTTCTACATTGGTCTCTAAATCTCTATTCATGTTTGTTTTTTTTTTGTAGCTGGTGAATCATGGCATACCTCATGACTTAATGGACACTGTGGAGAGGTTAACCAAAGAACACTACAGGAAATGCATGGAACAAAGATTCAAGGAATTAGTGGCTTCCAAAGGGCTAGAGGCTGTTCAAACTGAGGTCAAAGACATGGACTGGGAGAGTACCTTCCATTTGCGTCACCTACCTGAGTCAAACATTTCAGAGATCCCTGATCTCAGTGATGAATACAGGTTATTACACATATCAAATATTTAGATTGCCCCACAAATAAGTTATCACTCATTTCATATCACACATAAATAAGTTATTTTACACAATACCAAATGATGACTTAGGTACCAACATTATGTGGCTCTGAGTGAAATTGTACTCGGATCTATTAAACAAATTAAGGTCTCGAGTTTGAGTCTTGTGAATGGAAAAAAAATGTGGATGGTCAACCTTGTTCTCCAGTAGATATTAGTCATTTGCGAAACTAATGAGCTTTTCACATCTGTGATCGGTTAACAAAACAAAATAATTATTTTAAAAATAGGAAATGAAATACAGCATTTCACAAGCTATAAATTTCAGTTTATTGAGATTCTAAATTAGTCAAGGCAATGATGCAGGAAATCAATGAAGGAATTTGCTTTGAAGTTAGAGAAACTAGCAGAGGAGCTGCTAGACTTATTATGTGAGAATCTTGGACTAGAAAAAGGATACCTAAAAAAGGCTTTGTATGGATCAAAGGGGCCAACTTTTGGAACCAAGGTTGCAAACTACCCTCCATGCCCAAAACCAGACCTTGTAAAGGGTCTCCGAGCACACACCGATGCCGGTGGAATCATCCTCCTTTTCCAAGATGACAAGGTCAGTGGCCTTCAGCTTCTCAAAGATGGTAACTGGGTAGATGTTCCTCCCATGCATCATTCCATTGTCATCAACCTTGGTGACCAACTTGAGGTAATTTATTTTTTCTTCAAAATTTATATTGACATTTTCACAAACATATAAAATCAACAACAAATGATTCATATCAAGCATTGATTTTTTTATTTTTTTAATGTAACAGGTAATAACAAATGGTAAGTACAAAAGTGTGGAACATCGTGTGATAGCACAAAATGATGGAACAAGAATGTCTATAGCCTCATTCTACAACCCTGGTAGTGATGCTGTTATCTACCCAGCACCAACATTGATAGAAGAGAATAATGAAATCTACCCAAAATTTGTGTTTGAGGATTACATGAACCTTTATGCTAGGTTAAAGTTTCAGGCCAAGGAACCAAGATTTGAAGCATTTAAGGAATCAAATGTTAATTTGGGTCCAATAGCAACTGTTTAATTATGTTTTACTAAAAATAATTATATATAAACATGTTTGTTTAAGGGGAAGCAAGCAAAGTAAAAAAAGGTTAAAGTCAAGTGCATAAGTTTCTCAAATTAGTATATAGTTGTTTACTTTATAGTGAGTGATGTGATGTTGTTCCTTGTAATAACGCTATCAAATATAGGGGAGAAAATATCAATGTTTGTTATTAATAAAGTATCGTTCATGTGGAATAAATAAATATATGTTGGTTCTTGTCTTTATCCATCTCCTTTCCTTTTCATTGTGGCTGTACATGAATGATGAAGGACAAGTTGGGTTATGGGACAATAATGATCATAAGCTAAGTGGTCAATCTTTGAAAGAATGTAGGCCTGAACTTATCAACAGTATAACCACCAAATGGAAAAAAAATCAATACAGGGACCACATTTTTAGTAGTTGCTTAAAATATTTGTTTTTTGCGCAAGGTAACTAATAGTCAAAATTAGAGCTTAATATGGTAGAAATGTTTGTTTACTTTAGGGCATACATCTTCTAATTAATATATTATGCAAAGTGAGACTCAAAATGCAAATTCAAACAAAGTAAATCTGACCTAATGAGTTTTAGCATTCCACATATTTGCAGCCTTTCCAAACAGTCTCGTGTCAAGAAAGGTGGAAAAAAAAAGGAAAAAGAAGTTACATAGAGATTAGGGGAAAGATAAAACTAATACTCCACACTTGAATTTCATTTTTCACCTTCAATGATTACCTACAGCCAACCTCAGACTATAGATCATGTAATATTTCAAATGGGAGTTACATAGAGAAATCATTATATATAACCCCTTTGAAAAGTCTTCATAAATTCCTTACAAACATTCAAGAAATCAATAGTATCTTAATAATCCAATGCGATTATTAAAGAGAAACAGAAACCTTATTGCAATAAGATAAAATCAGAAGGTTATATATATGAACGTTGCAATATATATTTTTTTTTAAACGGCTAAAATTTATTCATGGCAAGTATGTACAAGACGCACATAAACTCGTAGAAAGAAGAAAAACAAGGCAAGATACAAAATAAGGTGCCGTATATAGGCGGAACACCTTGCAACCCCAAAGCCGGGCTTCCTCAAACAAGAAAACCAGAGGAAATAAAAAGCAACACCTCCTTAACAAAAGATGAGGCTGTACTATACATAAAGAATGCCTCATGCATACCATACCATTGCCTCATAATTCAGCACCGACAGAGGCGCTACAAAGGCTCCCACAGCACTTCCTCCTTGTTAAAATAGCCCCGACCACCAACGATACACAACAGCCTAAACAACCTGACCCAGCAAGACAGAACAGCAACCCAAAGGAGGACTCCGCAGCACAGCCGGCAGTAAACCAGAAAAACAAAGCAGCACTTCAGCAGCTCAATTTTAACCAGCCAGGGACTCTCCAAAAAACCTGCCATCAGCAGCAGCGCCTAACCAAAGAAAAACAGAAAACTGGAACCAAAACTGCGACCTGACAAGCAACACCTCTGTCCAACAACTGAACAACTACCTCAAGAGACAATCCCTTGGATTCCAAGTCCATTCATAGAATAAACACGGCGAAATATGAAGCCTAGACAAAGACCAACGCCACGACAGCACCTTAATCTCTTCCGCAATCTCCCCCACACCACAAGTTGAACTATTAAAAACTCTATCATTCCTCGCTTTCCACACCACCCATATTGTAGTTAGCCAAATAAGATAAAACCCTTTCTTGATCTTTTTCTTCCTCTCCACAGCACACCAACCTGCAAAATAATAGTATATATGCCACTTAAAAAAACAATGAGAAAGTCATCTCTCGGAATGGTCCTTTAATTTTTTCTTCTATAATTGACCGTTTAATTTAGATTATGTTTGCATTGTTAGTCATTTGTCTCACTTTGTACAACAACTTGTGCAATTGAAAGCATATAATCATTATAAACTTTACTAAATGATGCTACAATATGTCCCTCAATACTAATCCTTAAGGAAACATCCACCAAAGCTTATGAACAGTCTTCATTTTGATTTTCTCTACAACCATTTAGACACATCTATAGCCTCCATTTAGACTAATATCATACAAATGAGACAAAATCAAAGTGACCATGAATATCCATGTCTCTCAATCTATATTGTTGATATCTACGCCAATGATTGAATGTGTAATAGATCGAAGTTGATCTATCAATCTGACTGAGTTGTACATTGTAACAAGACAAAAAAGCAAACAATGTCGCACTAAGACTTCAAACAAAAATGTCACACTCATGCGTCAAAATCACATAAAAACACGCAAGTATAACTAGATCTATGTAAACACCGTTTAGTTAGATAAAAAGGAGAGAAAAACAATGTGGCGTACATTTATTCTACATGCAATTCATATTCGTGCATCTTTGTTGTTTTTCTCGATGAATTAAAATATTATTAAAAAACTCTGTTGCAAGCATCACAACAAGACACCTATATCCACCTTTTATGAAGGGTTGCAAAGAGCTTACACCATGCTTGAAGGGGGACAATACACCATTCAAAGTCATACACCAATGACAAGGCATACAAAGATAACCCCAAAATTGCCTGCCAAAGAGTCGCCATACAGACCAAAAGCAGGCTGCTAACCCACCAATACATGAACCTTAAAACAACCATGCACACCCTAGGACTCAAACAAACAAAAATAACAGCAAAGCAGACGTTTCTACTGCACCAAAACCAGAAAATCAGCAGCATATCAGAAAAAGCAGCAAAACAGAACTTTCTGCTGCACCAAAACATCATTAGGACTGAAATGCAGTGTGCATCTTTGTTGTTTTTGTATGTACCTTTACTTTCATACAAATTTAGAGTACATTTGTTTAACATTTCAGCACTCGACATTTTTTGAACTAGTTACAAAATCCACAACTAAGAATGTAGTTCTTCATTAGTGTAATCCATTGATTTTTTAGAGCTATTATTTTCATTTTAATTGTTATATTTTACGCTCGTATATTATCTAAAGCAATGTCGATTCAAATATACATGTTTGATCATTTATTTAAGTCAAGAGGGATCACATTATGATTAAAATGAGAGAGTACTTTGGTTAGAAGAACATCTACATACTAAGGAGAAAAGGGAAGAGAATTGGATATTTTTCACATATCTGCCATTGTAAAAATGCAATTGCATATTTGTTCACTATATTGGATCATGCTGAAGTTTGAGTTGCAGGTTTAAGACATGTGTGTCTTAACATATTATGTAAATTGAATGGTTAAGTTAATGGAACATATTCTACTTAACATATTATTTGATTCACTCGTTTTTGTATTAATTTTCAAATTATGGAAGTGTCAAACAAGCACATAATGAGAAATAGTACGAGAAATATTGGGAAGAAGAATTTAATAAATGTTCATATTAATTAAGGGGAAAATTGAATAATTAAATATAGTAGAAGGTTGATTATATATAAATCAACCATTAGATAACATATAATACAATGAATCTCTATGACTTAGTGCTAATAATGACATGAAGCTCACGACATAGAGAGAAATAAGTAATTTCAAACAACACTCTAAACGTATTGTGCTGGAGGCCTTGGCATATCCTTGACGACACCGCAAACAAGTTGAGTCTCAGGAAGGTTGTATTCATCCCTAGTAGACTTTTCTTTTGATTCAACACTGATATAGAGTTGTTGTCCCAAGTAACGGTGCTCTGCATGCTCTGACCTCAAGTTCCACATACCAGCATTGTCGAATGTCAACATGATTGCAGCCCATGATTTAGGGAACACCTGAATTGTGTGTCTGCTGATGGCATCCAAAAGATTGTAGCCCTTCCTCTTCTCTGGGGTCCATGTTCCTGGCTCACCAGCAACGGCGAAGAAAGAATAACCACCCAAATTGTAAGATTGGAGGACCTTTCCGGGGTTCTCAAAGATGATCTCAATGAAGGTACGGAAAGTGGTTTGGATGACATTAGGTGCAATGGTGATGGCCCTGAGATCGGTTGGGGGTTCATCGGAGATGATGTTGTACTTGAAGACCTTATCAGCAACACCGTAGTACTCAGCAAGCTTCACAGGAGTTTCAGGATCAACATGGGAAACACCGTTAATAGCATAACGGAGTTTACCGTTAACATTGCTAACGGAGTTAACAAACTTGATGGTGCGGGTAATGTTGATCTTACCATAATGGTAGGATCCTTGAGGGTTGGGTCTAGCAGCAGAAGCAGTTAAGTTCCAACGGAATGATCGGAACTGGTTAAGAGACCAAGCCCAACCGGCAGGTGCAGGTGGTAGCACAGGTGAAGCGGGACCTTTACCGTTGGTGTAGCGAACAATACCCTTTCCAAGTAGATTGTACTTGGTCATACGGGTGGATGCAACCATGTAATATTCCTTTGGCTCTTTATCAGCGGTCACGAGGACAGTGTAGCATTGTCCAACGTGAACGTCAAGAGAGTCATAGACATTTTGAACAACGTGTGAGCCTTCAGTTTCAACCAACTTCATTCCATGTCCTTGGAACCTGAAGTTAAGGGTGTCCTTAAGACCAGTATTGCAGATTCTGTATTTGTAGGTTTTTCCCGGCTTCATTGTGTAGAGTGGCTCATCGCTACCATCGCCTTTAGCATTTTTACCGTTTATGATAACACCGGCAGGTCTTCCAATTGAACGACCACTGTCCAACGCCATCTTAAGAGTTTTGTGGCTTTTGCCGTACCAGTCACCAATGAGAACCCAGTACTCATCCTCAGGATCAACATAAGGAACAGGGATCAACAGACGACTGAAGATTCTAAGACCACCGAAACCACCAACGGCTCTTTGAAGACCGGTGGTAGGGTAGTAAAAGTAACTTCCGATTTGATCCTTCACTTGGAATTTGTAGGTGTAGTTAGTTCCAGGAAGAATAGGGCATTGAGCACCAGGGGTACCATCTTGCCATGAATTCTTCCTCTGTTGAATACCGTGCCATGTGAAAAGCAATGGTTCATCAAGGTTGTTGAAGACATTAACAACAACATTGTTGTTGCTGGTGCTGTTGATTTCAGGTCCTGGGAATTGACCGTTAATAAGGATACCCTGTTGAGGAACACCAAGTGGTGAAATGGTACCATAGGTAACCTTCCATGTGTAGTAAATGTAAGGATCTTCAGCGTAAACGGTGACGCCTAAGAGGCATAGCATCAAAGCTAACACCGCTCCACGACCCATTTTATTTATTTTTTATTTTGATAAAAGAAATAAAATGCTAGAAAAGAGAGAATGAGATGAAACTCTTATTTCCTATCTCCTTCTTATTGGAAGAAGATAGTTGCTTTTCTATGAAACGCATTTGTAACCCTCTTATACCATTGCTTCAACATTTTTCTACCATTCCAGACATCTTTGGTTTCCCTTAATTTTCTGATCTTCAATTCCTTATTGAACGCTCTACTTCTCATTTTTTTTTGACTTTCTATTCATTCCCTTCTATTTTTAGAACTATTATTTTTATTTTAATTGTTATATTTTATGCTTGTATCTTATCTAAAGTAATGTCGATTCAAATATACATGTTGATCATTTATTTAAGTCAAGAGAGATCACATTCCTTACTCCTTAATTTTATTAGGTTTGCAAACACTTAACCTTGGGGTGAGAACATGTCAGGCCGTCCGACAAGGGCCTACGACCTAGCCTATTTAAAGCCTAGCTCGTTTATTAATTTGCACATGCTCAAGCTTTTTATAAGGCCTATTTTTTAATTAAATAGGCCAGACTAAGGCTTAGAAAAAAAGTCTATTAAGCCCGTAATGCCTGCCTATTAAGCTTTTTATATATAATATATCTTCCATTATTGATATTGTTGAAGTTTTTTCATCATAAACTCAAACCTTCATATAATTGATTATTTAGTAGCAAACATATTTGTGTGCTTTAGGCCTTCATAAGTTTTGGCCTATTTAGTAGTTGGCTTACATATGTTGCAAAGTCTTTGTGTAAAATAGGCTTTTAAATAGGCTTTGAGACTTCATCAGGCTTTTAAAAAGGCCAGGCCAGGCCTCGAGAATGAGCCAATGACGGTTAATAGGCCAGGCTTAGGCCTTACAAAGCCCGGCCCAACCTAACTCATTTCCATCCCTCTTAACCCAAAAAATTTCCCTCTAAATCAAATGCATTAATTGTTGTTAGTGTTAACCCTAAAAAATTCTCTCCTAAGTCTTTGGCAATTTTAATTTTAATTTTAATTTTATAGGAATCACACTTAATTATTTATGTGGCTTTTTGTTAACCGTGTTTGCATTTAGAATTTCAAATTATCCATTCTTAATCACAAACTACCATTAATTACTTTCATTGGTACATACACCATACAACTCCACTTGATTTTATTTTTCCCAGGCATATGCACGTCTTACACCACCCTCCCTAAAAATCGGTGTTGCAGATCTACCATCTCTATCTCTCACACTGTTCTTTTTCTTGCAAGAAAATTTCTTCCAATATCTCTCACGATCTCTTTATCTACTTCTACTTTCCCCGTTATTCACATAACAAATAGGAACAGAAAAGGGAATGCAAACGGGAACAGAAACTGAAATGGGTTGTTCTATTTCAAATGTTTTTCAAGCTTCAAGGGTTTCAGTTTTTCTTCAGTACATTTGGGTATTGCCATTTTTAATCCTTTTTATCTTCTCCCTATTTGTGGGAAATGAAGTACAATATTTTATCGTCAACATATTAGTATTGAGTTAGGTCTTTATTTTTTCTTCTAAAAATTGGTTTCTTGAATTACAAATGAAAGTAATTTGTGTTCTAATTGATTTTTTTTGTTTTCATCCTTTTCAATTTCCAAATAAATAGACCTATCATGTTATAGTGAATTTATATGTAGGATTAGATCAATAATGCAGTATAAATTTTAGTAAGTTTGGGTTTATTTTGTGTGTGAAGATTCACTTTATTTTACAGTAGAGTACGAATTGAAAGGTTACAAGTTCAGTAATTGATTTTCGTTTTCATAGTTTTCAGTTTTCAATTTCCAAATTGACACAATTATGATGAGATAATAATTTTTTGTTTCATTATATTAATAATTTAATATGAGTTTTTAGCAACTTTTGGGTGAAAATATTCAAATTTGATTACTGCAGAGTATTAATGTATTATCACTTTTTGTTAATTTTTTGTAGATAAATTTAATTGCACCCATCATGATAGCATTATTGTGATGAAATGAAGTAGAATAAATGAACCAAGAGGAGAGGATTTCAGTTAGATTCACAACGACTGAGGATTTCATAGACGGAAGATAAATGGTGACGTCGTGGCCATCCTTTTAAGGAATGTAAGAGGCTCATCACTCTCTTTTGAAGAGGATATGTTCTCATAGTGATTGGGAACATCGAACTCACTTTTTTTTATCTCATTCTCTTCTCACTTTTAATTTCACTTTATTCTCTAATAATGATAATGAGATTGTTTCTATCTACACTTTATAGGTTATGCAAATATGGTTCAAAGAAGAAAAACCATGAGTCTTGGATTATGATTTGAGGTTGTAATTTGAGAAAAAGGTTCAAGAATTTCTATTTGTTGTGTAATTTCCATGTATGCTCTCATGCTTCCTTTCTTGATATTTTACTTACTCTTTTATGGTTAGTCCATACATTGTATATTTCAAAAGTGATCCGACAGGTGGTTTTGTAGATTTGATGGACTCAAGTTCTATGGTTGTTTTTGATAACGAATTTTATGCTCAATCCAATTTGATCCCCGACCAACTTTTGTTTTCGTCTCATTGTTTCTCAGTCCATCTTTACCTTATCCAAAGGTCACCCAACTACTCAAAGACAAAATCCAACTCTCAGAATCACGAAACCAAAAGGCATTATTCCTTCTCAAATTAATCTTTACTTCTCACTCAGAATAATCATGCATCTTCTCATTCAATCTTATTCATTATTCTCATTTAAATTCAATTAATCTTCATCTTCGCGTAATTTGTAAATGCATGTTAGTTTTTGGTTTCTTCTCAATTGAAATTTTCAGTTTTTGAGTAGCTATAGATTCCAATTATTTCAGTTTCTTTATCTTTCAGAAAAATTGCCAAATCTAGGAAGAAATGTATGTTAGTTTTTGGTTTCATCATCTTTGCGTAATCTATAAATGCATGTTAGTTTTTGGTTTCTTCTCAATTGAACTTTTCAGTTTCTAAGTAGCTATAAATTTCAATTATTTCAGTTTCTTTATCTTTCAGAAAAATTGCCAAATCCAGAAAGGAAATGTATGTTAGTTAGGTTGGTCATTCTTTTATAATATTATACATGTAGTTGTGTATCTAGGCTTGAAAGAGTGGTACAAGTTGCATAAAATGTTGTATTTTACTTTCTTTTCTTTTCTTTTCTTTTTCCTCCTTTTTTTGGGCTGGTCGTTCTTCCATAATATCGTACATGTAGTTGTGTATCTAAGCTTGAAATTCATTATATTTCTTTTGTTTGTTCTTGAATGTTGGATGAAGCAATCCAATACTTGAATTCATTGCTGTCACAAATGCATGTAAAGTTTTCAATTCGAATAACGATTAAATTTTCATTTTTTTGTTATATATTGTCTTCACCTTCTGCTCTTTAAAAAATCTCTTAATAGAAACTATTGAAAGATTATTAGTTTAGCTTTCTCAATACTCTGTATAATATGAGCTTTCTTATTGATAATAAGCCTCATCTTTGGCAAAGCTCATTGTACACTGGTATTTATACAGTAGAATAATGCTTATTGTTAGTTTTCAAGAATATAGTTGAATTAAGCAATAAATATGTCATGACGAATGAAATATAATTGCAAGTTAAATATTTGAAGGAGTCGATCTATGGCTTTTCAGGTTAATGTTTTTTCTTTTCTTTTTCTAAATATAATTTCATTGCAGGAAGAATGGATGATGTCAATTGTTTTTTGTATACAAGAGAAGAGGTGGTGAGAATGCGTACTTGTTATATAATTACTTGGTGGGGGAGGGGATGCACTCCTAAACCTGCATCGAACTATTACTGCAGTGCTATATTTAATTTAGTGCTATCTAGCAGTGGATACATGAAGGAAATTGAACATTGGTGTTTTATTATGAGTAGAATTGTAGGTCTATTCTAAATTTCAATTTAGGAAGCATGAGATTATCAATAGAGTCTATGTAATAACGAAAACAAGCTATTATAGGTTTGTATTATGCTTGAGTTAAAGTGTAGGTTTGTATTTGTTCTGTTATTATTGAGCTAGAGTTCAGTGTAGTCTCTGCTGAAATATGACTATAGTTTGTTATGAGAGTTGTGTTGTGTTGATTATTGAAGCAATACTTGGTTAGAGTTTTGTTGTATTTGCGATGAATTATTAGGTGGTATTTTTTTTTGTTGGTACAATAGGTGGTAGAGTCTATTAATGAGAAGACACAAGGCTTTCCAAATCCGATATACAATATAATTTGTTGAGTCAGGATCCATTGACACCAGGTCTAAGTCAAAAGTCTTACACCAAATCTGAACCGTTAAATTAAATAGATCATGTGGTTTAGAATATGGAATAATTTAGTGTTAAAACTTGTTACAACAGGCAATTTACTTCTTCCCTGTGAATCCTTCGTTGTTGCTGTTGGTGAAAAAGAATAAAAAGAGTTTAAAAAATTCTTCTCTAAAAATCCTTTAAAATCTTACTACCATATTCGAGTATTCTTTCTCTTCAAAAAACTATTTTTAATAGTTTGATCGGTGTATTTGAATTAAGCAAATTCTAAAGTATTGATTGAGGCCTCTGGAAATAAATTATAATTGATCAGAAGCACTGATCTCTCACGTGGGTCAAAATCACATATGTACAGTGGAAGGAGAAATTGAATCCAACATCCATTGAAGAAAAATAACAACCATATATCATGTATGTATAGATTAAATAGATGCAAAATTGGAATAGAAAATCAAAATTAATGAATCATTCGATCGAATATTGGTATAGAAATTTAGTAGTAACATGACCTCATCGTTGTTGTTGATCAAGCGGCAACTCGCTCTAAGTTTTGATTTTGATCCACAACAACGTAAGCAAAATTATTTTGCCGTGATCACAAGTGAAAGAGGGAGAAAGGGATTAGGAGAACTTACATACGTAATATTGTAAGTCATTGGATTGAATAAATTTAACGGTTCAGATTTAGTGTAAGACTTTTGACTTACACCTGGTGTCAATGGATCCTGACTCTAATTTGTTTGTGTATTATGAATAATTGGTGATGAGTTTATAGCAACCATTAAATTTATTTTTTATTCTTTACCTATTTAACTATTTTCTATTGCAATATATTAGATAGCACTTCAAGCATTTGGTAATGTTTATTGAGATGATGAGTGATAAACTTGAAAAAAATCTTGGCCACTCATACATGAATGACAAGGCATACAAAGATAACCCCAAAATTGCCTGCCAAAGAGTCGCCATACAGACCAAAAACAGGCTGCTAACCCACCAA
>Ga0315913_1007049_pt1 | contig 13551 bp, 9 predicted proteins | sample MpolsnodulesMG_FD_207736 | JGI IMG/M metagenome (GOLD analysis project Ga0315913, IMG submission 207736) | Medicago polymorpha root nodule microbial communities from Los Angeles, California, United States - small nodules | ecosystem: Host-associated > Plants > Roots > Nodule | place: USA... | reverse complement strand
AGGAGCCACAACACTAGATGAATACAGGAAGCACATTGAAAAAGATCCAGCTTTGGAGAGGAGATTCCAGCCAGTTAAAGTGCCAGAGCCAACTGTGAGTGAAACCATACAAATATTGAAAGGGCTTGGAGAGCGCTATGAGATTCACCACAAGCTCCGTTATACCGATGATGCTCTTGTAGCTGCTGCAGAGCTATCACATCAATATATCAGGTTTTACATAATTTATATTTATGCACATTCTCTCCTCATTTCAATTTTGATTTATGCTATGGAATTTTTTTTTAATTTTCTTTTAATAGTTCTGGTATTGCATGTTTAACCCCACTTACTGGGAAAAGGCTTGGTTATTGTTGTTGCTGTCAGGTATTGCATGTTTAAATGGAAATTTTTTGACCAAAGTCAATCTTTTGGAATTTAGCATCATGCCTTTGAATTGTTTACAAAATTTACTTTGAAACTCTCATATAGTTGGGAATATGAATGAATTAAACTGTACCCTGTATCTTGTTGTTTTCCACCTGCTGTTTATCTTAATAATAATTATGTCTTCTGCAGTGATTGATTTTTGCCTGACAAAGCTATAGATTTGATTGACGAAGCTGGTTCCCGAGTTCGACTTCAACCTCAACATGCGCAGGTATTGTTTGTTTGTCTACCATTTTCTGTACCAGCAGTTCTTGTCTCGTCTATTGTTGAGCTAATTGAGCTGGATTTATATTCTTGCAGTTACCTGAAGAAGCAAGATTGCTTGAAAAAGAGGTTAGGCAGATAGTTAAGGAGAAAGATGAAGCTATTCGTGATCAAGAATTTGAAAAGGTAAGGCCATAATTTAAGATTTAGCTTGTATAACATTAACCAACATTTTTAGGATACTTAACCACCTTTTTTCCTACGAGATTACATAATATTTTTCAAAACAAAAGTAAGCTAATTAAGGCTATTTTATCTTTAAAAGTTCTATAGCGACTTCAGTCTAGTTTTTGTTTGAAGACATGACATTGTACTGGTTTGTTCTTTCAATTGTGTATCTCCAAATTCTTTTACTTTTTGGCTAATAATTAGCGGGCTGATGGTACCTTAATTTCTGAATAGGCTGGAGAGCTACGGGATATAGAAATGGATCTTAAGGCTGAGATATCAGCACTTATACAAAAAAACAAGGAGATGAGCAAGGCAGAGAGTGAGGCAGGAGATGTAGCTGCACTTGTGACTGAAGTTGACATACAACATATTGTTGCCGCCTGGACTGGTATCCCTGTTGGTAAAGATGGGAGGCTAACTGATAGTAAGGGAAGAACTGTCGACTTCAAGAACACACCTCTTATAATGACATCAAATGTTTGAAGCAGTGTTGACCTTGACTATGATGAGAAGGACAGCAGTTATAACCGAATCAAAAGCTTGGTGACCGAGGAGCTGAAGCAATACTTTAGGCCAGAGTTCTTGAATAGGCTGGATGAAATGATTGTTTTCAGGCAACTTACAAAACTGGAGGCTAAGGAGATAGCTGATATAATGCTTAAGGAGGTGTTCGAGAGACTGAAAACCAAAGAGATTGAGCTTTCAGTGACAGAGAGATTTAGGGAGAGAGTGGTCGATGAAGGTTATAATCCTAGTTATGGTGCCAGACCTCTAAGAAGAGCTATAATGCGACTTTTGGAAGACATCATGGCTGAGAAGATGCTTGCTAGAGAGATTAAAGAGGGTGACTCTGTTATGGTGGATGCTGATTCTGATGGAAATGTGATTGTGCTCAATGGTAGTAGTGGTACTGCAAATTCATTGCCAGAGGCTCTTCCCGTGAATATTGTGTACTTGTTTCAAGAGCCATAGTCTGTTTAGTTGTGGATGTACATAAAACATTTAATTTGACTATTGTTAGTGATAGGCTAGTTGAACAATTTCAATTTTTAGTGACAGCCCAACATTACAAAGATTTGTTAGTGCTAGGCGTTTGGTTGTCTCACATTTATGTATAGCCTAAGGGAGTCTGTAATCTATCTATTTTTATTTAAACTTTAGATGCTCCCTCCATTTCTTAATACATGTTGCTTTTGAATTTTTTTCGGTTATTAAAAAACCTCTCTAATCAAAATCTCCATAAACCTCTCAAACAAATGAACATTTTCAATGCAAACAAGCTTTTATGTGAAAACATTTTTGTTTATTCCCCCCACGTTTTGCTTTTGCTCTAAGGTGAAAGCAGATTATTTAACAAAAAAAAAAAGAATTATTTGGGAGAGCGTGTATCTCCACAAATTATTTTCAACTATTTATTTCTTGGGAGAACAATCACCTCATTATGGAAAATTTGAAAAAAAAAGTATAATTAAGGAGAGTCAAGGGCAAAATTCATAGAATATAGCCTTAAAACCCCATCAAAATGACAAGTAAAAAGGAACACAAAATTTCTTCAAAAGCGAAAAAACAAATCATCCTCTGCCATTTTGTTCAACCATCTACTTTTTCCTAATCCAACAATTATTGACCCACCAAAAAAATAACAGTCCAAAAGAGAGAAAAAAAGTTGGGTAAATAATTGATATTTCCTCTATCCCATAATAAGTGAGTCATTTGCAAAAAAATATTGTCCCAAAAAAATTGACTCCTTTCACTTTCAATACAATAATAATTGTTTTTTTTTCTCCAATTATAATTTTTTAATTAATACTACTTTCATCACTTCCAATTCAATATATTCTACTTTGCATTTATGATAAGAATGAATACACCAATACTTAATAAGACACTTAAAACTTTTTTTCACTCTCAGTTACACACTTCTTCATAATATGTGTGAAATGAAAAAAAGATTTCGTTATAATGGGACGGAGGAAATATTATTATAGAATAACATTCAACATGGGAATTGGCAGAAAAATATCCAAATCTCAAAAGCGAAATATATTAAGGAACATGCGGAGTATAATTTATATCGCAATTCGTTTTAAAACATTGAACATTGTCGGATGATGAAGTAAAAATAAATGCTTAATCTTACTATTGCAAATATGATCTAGGTTTATTTAGATGGATAATTTATATAAGCACTTTTGTCGTAAACAGTTATCATATACATACTTATCTATAACCAAATATTAATTTAAGTTAAATTGGTTTTTTTTTTTTGTAGTGAGTTAAGTTAAATTGGTTTAATATAATTAGAAAAGAGCTGGAATATTGGTCATAAAACAAAGATTATGAGGCCGATCTTGCGCATGTAAAATTTTTGGTCAGAAATGTAGAAAACGCTGTAACTTATAGATTCTAAAACAGTGATTAGTCACTATTAAAATAATCACTTTCACAAGTTTTTACTAATTGTTAAAAAAAATTAACTGAGAATTTGAAAGAAAAAATAATCTAAAAGTTGCTTTTAGTTGTCACAAAAATCATTTTAGAAATATAAAGTTAAAATACCTGTTACTAATCTTTAACGATAAGACTCGAGTCTTGACCATGATAACACTATTAAGTTGTTTTTAAAATATCTTGATAATTGTCTATTTTATAAAACCTAATTGGTTGAATTTATAAAAGAAAATCTTGTCTGTGTATGATCCTTAAACTATTATAGATGCAAAAGTTAGTTACACTAGCTAATTGCACTAATTAATTATTATCATTGACATAGAAGTCTGATTGTAACCCTTAATGTAATCATCATTCTCATTATCAATACAATTTCTAAAGGTATTTTTCTACAACTGTCTCCAATCTATGTCTTACATAAAAAATAGTAATAGAAACCTTATTTTTATACTCATTGAGATCAAACTCAAGACAACTTGCTTAAGGACTTAGCAATCTAGTATCAACTATGATTGTCAAACAATGTTCTATTTATATTTAGTTTTTTTAGGCAATACTTTTTAGTTATTAACTTTTTTTTAGCAAAATAACGTAAACATTTTCTCCAGACATCCAAAACAAATGCTAAAATTTTTTTTGGGTTTAATATGGAATACAGTTATGTGAGTGTGACAATTTCACATTTCTAAGTTTGAATGCAGGTCCTGCATTACTACAAGAAAAAGGTCAAGAAAGTGAGTCCATCATGGCAAAACACAGTAAAGTTTGAAACCGGTTCTTCATTACTACAAGAAAAAAGTCGGAAAAGCAGGTCCTGCAATAACATCAATGTTCAATTGTTAAATGCTGCAGTTTTTGGAGCATAAAAAGAAAACAAATAATTTCAGGTCTTCTTTCACTGAATGAGTCGAAGCTTTTTACATGCGCCCTGATGCATATCACCATCCCGGTATGTTATCTACAGAAATTTGAGGTGTACAATTAAAGTGCATGCAAATCCAACGCACCCACCACGACCAGACATTTGGAGATTGAAACAGTAAATGCTACTTAATTTGATATGGCAACAATCATGACTATCATTTTGACAGTGAAATTAAGATGGAGCCAGGGATGCAACAGTGTCAAGGGGCATAGCTCCCAGCTTCAAACCTCAAATTTCCTCAGTGACGAGTTTCAGTTTAATTTGACTATTTCCATGTTACCCTATAGTGAAATGCATACAAGAGAATGGAGAGGGTGGGCATAACAAAGAGCTAGTTTCTATGAAGCTAATTTGGAAATGGGATCAAATCCAAATATAATTGGAAATATCCAGGTTATATTATAAATAAAACTTAGTCGATCTCCAACTTGTGACCAATTAATGTCATTGATCAATCAATAAGTATAAGATAATGTCATTGATCAATCAATAAGGATAAGATGAGAGAAAGCACAATGGTAATATAAACAGGAAAAAATGACGCAGATATTTCATTTTACCTCATTCGGTTGAAGTATCAGAATGAATCCTCTCATGCATTCGATACAAGAGTGATGATTTGGACATCTGAGGTTCCCTCTCCAAGACTGCAATTACATCCTTCACAGAGATGCTACGAGCTATGCGAGTTTGAGATCCATGAGAATGATTTTTCCCAAATTTCCTAGCCGCTGTTGGCAACAAGATCACAGGGACATAGTATCAACAAAAATGTTGCACAATGTAATCAGAACATGGGGGTACACACACACAAAAATGTTGCACAATGTAATCAGAACACAGGGAACACAAGAGGGAAAACAAACAATACTGTCTTACACTGTTATTAAACAAAAAAAGTTGAGAAGATATTCCACATTTAGTTATTTATATTGACCACTTCAGCCAAAAAACATATTAACAAGAGCTTAGATCTTTTCCATTTATACAATTGATCATCACAACTCGAATTTTCTTCCTCAATTTTTTCTGCCTCAAGAATATATTTTGCAATTGAAATTTACACACACAAAATAAAAATTTACACCCCCTGCTGGCACATGTGTGATATGTAATGTTCTGATGAAAAATTATTCTGCATTTTTATTTATTGATTTGTTGTATTTTCTGCTTACATTTCTTAGCCAAATGCAAGTGTTTAAAAAAACACAGTTGTTTACAAAGCTGCTTTTTGTTTGATACAGCTAATTACTTCCGACTGGATTTCTGTGCTGCTGAGATTTGTCCAATCTTTTCAGTACTGTGCTGTGATATTTATAATAAGGTTTGTCTAACATGTGCAATATTGCACATGTTAAAACAACTAAAAGTAGTAAGTTTTTATTGAAAAAAAAACAATTATTTATTAAGAAGTTATACATTATAATATTATCTTTGAATTTTATTAGTTTCTGCCAGTGTTGTTTTTTCTTTTCTGTTTTCCATTAGTGAGCCCAACTTCCTACTCCTGGCTTCTCTACTGCCCGCCTTCATCCAAAATCAACCAGTGAGCTCCAAAACAACTTATAAGTTAGTTCCATATATACTGGTTGATTTTGGACGAAGGCGGGCAGTACATTCATCCTCTCCTATTCTCATTCAGACTTTGGTTTGCTTTACCGCTTTTATGCAAGGAAAGTGTGGATTTTGCAGAGTTTTGATTGCACTTACTAAATTTGAATATTAGGTAATAGATCTATATAACTAATGTTTATTTTGAAGTTAAAAATTATATATAAGTTGTTTTAAGATATGCATAAAAATCAATGCAGCCTGACTAACTAGTTTGAATATACAACTGAAATGATAGAAACTCCATTGAATTTGTAGGAAGCTGCAAGTAGCAGAAAACAACCAAAAAGAAACGCACCTGAGTTCCCAAGCGAAGTTGGACCTTTTCTCTCCCTTTCTTGATTATCTTTTGTGCTCCTTCCTGATGATGGTGAAGATTTGCGACTGATATCTTTAGTTTGCTGAGAACCAGATGCAGTGTCCGTCCCCCCTTCACGCTTCTGCCTGGCTTGCTCAGCCATCAATTGCCACTTTGACAGCATGTCATCTCCCCCAACAGCAGCTCGGGCTGCCACATTTGCAGCATTTGTCCTCATTTTGTCATCTACTTCCCTGTTCACCTACAAGGCATTACCAATAAAAACATGACTTTCCACATATATAAAGGTGAATTGCATCATCTAAATTGACAGCAGTACCTTTGTTGCTTTATTACGACCCTCATCTTTCTCCTTGTCACCATCAACTCCGGAACTACCCTCTACCTATACTCAAAAAATAGCATTACAATGTTTTAAATGATAAGCACATAGGTCCATTTGAATCTGCAGTGCAAAAATATAAAATATATGCATGCCCAAGAAATGTGCAAGGACAAAAACTGTATTATGTAATCAACTATATAAAAATTAAATTCCACAAAGCGACAAAATGGAACCCACATCATTTAGTTTCCGGAGCTTTTCTGTTTCGGCCTGTTTTTTCTCCCACTCTTCCCTTGCTTTCCTATTCATTGTCATGATTTGCTGTCGAACATCTGAAGTGACAACAGTCCGATGTCTTGTTTTCTCAATATCAACCCGCTGGTAGGAAAATTATCGGAATTAAGAAAATTTACAGATTGACATAAAGGCAACTCATACAAGCAGTTAGAGAAAATAACTGACCTGTTTTGACATTCTAATTATGTTACTTATTACTCCACGCATTCTTTCCTCCACACACTGAACATTAATTTTCAGCCGTAAGATTACATGGAATCCTACTTGTAACAAATATTGAAATATGGGTTTAATCTCACCAGTGACAAGCATCTTTCCACATCATTACCCATGCCTTTTAAGCCACACTCGGTCACTGCCAACATGACAAAATACAACAGCTATAAGGCTTATATAGGCCCAAGTACATATCTAGATAAGTTTGAAGAATGGCAAAAACAAAATCAGATGAACAGAGTAATGACATAAATAGGACTAACTAATCTCAATCAATTTTCTCTGCAATGGAGCTTTCAGCAAAATCAGACTTTCCTCCTCTTCTTGGACAACTCTTCGAGATGCTTCTGAAACTCGACTGTCATCCTTGGGCCCAGAAAATAACTGTTCTTCCTCCTCCTATAAAAAGAGAACACAAAAATAGCCTGAAATTTTAAAACAGAAAAGTATATGTTCCCAACTATGGTTTTCTTCAATATGACGAAGTATCATACCCTAAGATCAACACCACTAACAGCCGTAACATCATTAAGCTGATCAATGCTTGGTTCCAGAGATGACACCTTTTGTTTCTTACTGTAGGATAGCAAGCAGATATGCATATCAAAATCAGTAATCGACAGCAATAACTAACCCAGAAAGAAAAAAAAAATGAACAAGCAAAATACTACGACTCACCTTGGAGGAGGAGGTGAAGAACCAAGTGCCTCAAGTGGTTTCTTCTGGCCAAGAGGAGGTTTTTTTAGTGGTGTCTTTGACATGACACCAGAAGTGCTAGTTGGGATCTGAGAGCTAACCTAATAAAATTGAAAAGGAGGCAAAGAAATAGAGTATCAACAAAGTATTAAGATATCATTAAAAACGGCGATGAACATGCCCTTGCAAACAGAACTATGGCTTGTTTTTCAAGAAAAATTTACACAAAAAAAGAAAAGAATGAATTCATATTATGTAACAGCCAAATGCTTTAAAAAGTAGCATGAAATGGAACCTAACGCAAAATTATAGGCTTGTTACTCTCTATTAAAGAATAAGAATCAACTAACTTTCAGTTGGTTGCTAACTGTTTTGTGACAGACTGACAGTTATAAACAGAGCTCATACAGTTTTGACAGTTACAAAACAGTTGGCAACTTACTGAAATTAGTTGAGTCCTATCCTTTAACACTCTCTCCACATTAAGGGAGAGAATGCCGTTAGAAGCTAAATATAAGAAGAAAAATATTGATACTGAAGAAATCCTCTAACAAAAAAGAAAACAAAACAAGAAAAGGAGAACGTGAATATAGCAAAGCTTCCCAATCTCTCAAAAAGACGTCTTAATATTTCACAAAATTATAACGATAGGGGGAAATTTTCTTTAAACAATTCAAGCAGATTAATACTGTTTGGGTGCATCATGCTCATGACCATGAAAACAAAAAAGAACATTTGGATACTATTTGATCCCCAAAATTTTAGGCACTACTTCTTTAGACAAAAGACATGCAAATTAGTTTGTAACTTACAGAGACGGTTGGATCTGGTTGAGATGCAAAATGGGAAGCAGTATTTGGCGCAAGCAAGCTAGCAGATGTTGTATGTGCCATGCTAGTGGATGCTAAAGAACCTCTTGAAAACTCGTCCTTTACAGTGCCTTGATTGACACCACTACCCTGTTCCTTTTGACCAGAATTAACAGAAGGCAACCCATGCAACTTAGATAAATGATGCCTATGTTGCTGCTCAATAGAAAGGTCATTAGGTTCCTTTTTTACATATGAAGTAGATGAAAACAGGCCCGAATTTTGTTCTGCTGATGTTTGCCAAGAATTTGAAGTTTGGTGTGATGATGTATTATTTACCACAGTCGACACAGATCCACCTGGCATTCTCTTAGGATCATTGAAAGAACTCTGACGTTCTGCACCTAAGTGATTTAGACCAATGCTCTGATGTGGAATTTGCCTTATGTGTGAATCATGAGGATGAGGTTGTGGTCTGAAAGATGACGATGAACTAGTGGTTGTCCCGGAAAAATGGCTGTAGTTACCACCACTGCCTCCATATGTCGATGGGAAATGTATATGCTGTTGTTGCTGCTTATTAAGGCCTTGCATGTGAACGGCGGATCTTTCAGTTTCTTGACTAACAGCAATAGAACTGGATGTTGGTAATTGATTTGATTGCACTACTCGAACATCATGTTCCTGAGGTTTTGTAGCACTGATGTCCATAGTTGAATAGGCTGGCTCGCTCTTCACTTGGATAGCTGAAGAAGCATTATGAGAATGGTCTGCAGCAGCATTCATACTTCTCTGATGCAGTTGTGCTAATGCATGGGGATCGTTAAATTTTGTTCCACTGGAAGTAACAGTTGGCATCCTTACAGGGGGCTGCTGTCCAGAAGAACCTGGATTAGTTTTTGTCTGCAAGAAAAAGGATGATTCTTAGCATAACGTTGAAATCTATCTTTAACCACCTTAAGAAAAAACATCTATTCTACCTACCTGTTGTTGCACTTTTGTTAATGCTATCCTAAGCATCTGATCCCCCACAATCCCTTTCATAAGCCGTACAAAATGTTCTTTAGGTATTTCATCTCTCTATAACAAATGACAACAAAATTGACAACCAAATATTTTAGTAATATGAAACGGGCCTTGCACAACAAACTTTAGTAGTTTAGCATGGCATAGAGGGAAAAAGGACATGATAGTGAAACTGGTTTGAGAAACCCACCTTCAATTTGTTAAATAAAGTTTGAAGTTGCATTGCCCTGTCCTTGGGAAGTTGGGGAATCAATATAGGGAGCAACAAGCCAAATGGTACCTGTTTACTACGATTGACTTGGCCACTAGGTTGTTCATTGACCGAGGCCTGTTGATTACTCATCTGCTGCAGCTTTGCATACTGAGATTGTTCATTGGGATTATTTGTTTTGATTGCCTCGTTGTTAAAAACGGGATCTTTTTCAGATTTGATAACTTCATTTGATTGAGATTGTTGATGAGAAACAGGTAAAGACTGGCGTTGGAGAGATTCATCTTGTGATAAATTAAGATTACTAGCATCTTGTGAGGCAACATTCTGTATCGGTTCCACAACAGGTCCTTGTTGTTTTAGCTCCGTTTCGGACGAAGGTTGCTCTTGCTGTTGTTCAATATTAGGCTCCTGATTTTGAGAGTCAGTCTGGTTGTCATGGCTCGAAGTTGGCCACGTTTGTAATGATTGACTAAATGAATTATTGCTTCCTTCAACAAAAAAAATAAAAATGAAGCAATAACCATACCGCTGTGTATGAATGTGATTAAGAATTTATCTGAGCAAACAGAATTTTTTTAAATAATGAATGATACAAATAATGAATACCTGCATCAGAATCAGAAAGATGAGAATTAGAAGCATCTCCGCCAATGTCTCGATTCAATGCAGCTTGGAACGCTTCAACATCTGCGCCTGAATGCATAGTTTCATCCTCATCGTCTTCGAGAAGCTTCACTATAGATGGGTCCATAGCAACGCAAGGTTTTCTGCAATTCAGAATTTCAAATTTATTTTTAATTCAGAAATATTAGGGGAAAATGACATGAACAAATATAAATCACAACAGAGGAAGAAGAAAATTGAAGATCGAAAATACCCGAACGTGTTGCAGAAACGGAAATCGCGTTTTTTGTGTATCTGGAATCGCAGGAGAGAGAGTTAATCAAAAACCTCTTTTCAGAGTTCAGACCTTTCTTGTAAATATTGTCCCCCAAATATATATATACACACATGAGTTTGTTAATTTAGACCAACATGAAAAAAATTCACAATGAGTAATAATAATTTAATTTATTTTTGAAAGAGAGTAATAATAATTTAATAAAAAGATTAATTTTTTTTTTTTGATATTTTTGGTTAATAAGATTAGTTATTATTTTTAAAAAAATGATTTAGTTAGGGCTCTCTCAGTTCCTTTTTAAATGTCGTTTTGAAATATTAACATCAAATAGTAAAATATATTTTTGCATATTTTCTTTTTATTATACCCTCGTTTTAATCCACCAATATATTCCTATTTTTTTTCACATACTTTCTTTTTCAATAAATTTAATATGTTATCTTTCTCTCGTAACAAACATTTGTTAGTTACTATCTTTTTCTCCAACAAATTTCTATTTTTATTTTGCACTCTCTCTCATAATAAATAATTGTCAATTTTCTAAATATTGTGCACATCTCTTTTATTAATTTAAGTCAATTTTCAACGAGTCTTCCACTCTTTCCTCCTTTTGAACATTCAGAGAGTCTTTTATTTTATTTTTGTCTCAGATCTGTTCTTTTACTTTGCACTTGAAATTTTTAACAATTAATATTCATCTTATTTATAGAATTTTAACTATTCATGAAACCATTATTATAGGTAACAAAATTTTGTTTAAATTTTAAGATAACAAGAAATAAACTTTGTTTAAAAAAAACAAACTTTTAGGGTGTATTGAATTGAGATTTCGAAGGATTCTATAAGACTTTTTAGTTATAAAAAAAATCTTGAGGTATTCAATTAAGATTTTCAGGACTTTTTAAAGAGTCCAACCAAATTTGGTGGTATTCCATCAAGATTTTTAGGAAGAAAAAAATGTGCTTTGATATGAAGTTTGCACCGATATTTGTTTTTGTCAAATAGTCTAATGATTGGAGTTCACACATTATAAATGTGGAGAAGTGGGGAATCCGGAGTTTGTACTCCGACCCCTGCATATATTTTGTAAGAGTAGTGATATTTGAACAATCATTTGATACAACTTTTGGTGACAACTTCTTTTCTGTTAAAAACAATGGAGAGAGAAAAAGGAAGAGAGAATAAAAGGATAATGTAAGTATGAGAGAAAAAGTTGTAAAAAAATTGTCACAAAATAGTTGTACAAATATCATTTCCCATTTTGTAATGTTCCTACCAATTAATCGGTATTTATTAGTCTTATGTGAAACACACAAACTCCCCTCCTTGTTTAATTTTTTGTAATGAGTTAGTAATCATTTATTTGTTGTGCAGTTAATTTCTCCTTTATGTCATAAATTATTTTTACCATTACGCTCTTTTTATCAAACTTAATTAAAAAAGCTTGTGTGAACATTTAATATTATGTTGGTGATTACAAATTTACTATTCTCAAAACTAAGGTTTATTGGTGTATTATTCACTCTTGTTTTGAATCAAAAAAATCATTCGATTAAAAGATTCATTTGTTGTCTCCGTGAACTTAGCTCAGTTGGTAAGGACAATACATAATATATGCAAGGTCCAGAGTTCAAACCCGGACACCACCAACAAAAAAAAGGACTCATTTGTTAAAAAAAAAATAATGGTTAAAGAGTAACTTATTGCAAAATAAAATTAAAGAATTAATTTATTAAAAACAACTCATTTAAAGGATCGAGGTATTTGAACTTTAAATTATGTGTATTTGATACAAATTTTTGGAGGTGATAAGAGATGAGCAAAATCTCTCCAAAGCACGTTTTTTTTCTTCCTTCTAAATTGGGGTTTTGGAAATGGAGCATATAAGAGATGGACTATTAAAATTTTAAGTACAATGACAAAATTACTGTCATTTATATATTAAAATGTAAATTTAATCTTATTGATTTTTTTATTTTACCTTCTCTGATTGATTATATTTTTGTTCTTGTCATTATATTTTTGCATCCCATTTCTATTACATTTTTGTTCTTCTCTGTTTATTTATTTTTTATACAAAAACAAGATATTTTTTTAAAATTGATAGAGTATATCATATACAACTACATAATCAACGTTGCTAAAATGTAAATGATGAATCTGCAAACAAACTCATAACATTTATGTTAATGACATACAAAACATTCATGATAAAATCAAAATGATAAAAATATTTATGTTTCTGGATTTGCAATATTAACACCCAGATCATTGAATGAATTTGTAATAGTTTGTAATTATTGAAACCGAAATTTCAATATGAACAAAACGAACATCGCAATAAGACGGGAAATCAAACAATGTTGCATGAGATGATGGATAACACGATGCCGCATTCAGACGGCGAAATCACAAAAAAAGAATCCATGTGAAAATCACTTATTTAGATTAAAAGATGAGAAAAAGAGGAAGATAAGTGATTTCTAATAAAAAAAATTGATTAAATATCATCCCTCGAAAAATAAAAAATGAAAGAGATAATTTAAAGAGAAAAAACTAGAGCTGCTTTATTGCAGAGGGAATCTAAAGAGAGAGGTCGTCTTCTTCTCTAATTATATTTATGTTCCTTGCACCATGTTAGTTCTTTTTATATATTAAAAGGGCATTTATCAATAAAAAAAAATTAATAATATTTTGAGACTTATTACTTATATATCTAAATTATTATTTTTTACCATTAAATTATTATTTATATATAAGCATTGTCAATACATGGTTTTATTTGCATGGGAGAGTTGAGTCTCAAATCATATGTAAAACTGTAAATTAGTTTTGAAAATCCTTCCCCCTCCTGGATAAAGTTGTTAAAATGGGTCTTTACAAAGTAGCTCTAAAGT
>Ga0315913_1007048_pt1 | contig 13553 bp, 7 predicted proteins | sample MpolsnodulesMG_FD_207736 | JGI IMG/M metagenome (GOLD analysis project Ga0315913, IMG submission 207736) | Medicago polymorpha root nodule microbial communities from Los Angeles, California, United States - small nodules | ecosystem: Host-associated > Plants > Roots > Nodule | place: USA... | reverse complement strand
AGACTACCCGCATAAGGACTGAAATGGATGAGGAGGTGGTAGAGAGGACTCCAACACCGAGACGGTGTGGGTTGTGTCGGCATACCGGTCATATTAGGAGAAATTGTCCGAGTATAAATAATCGATTGTTAATAACGTTATGTATTATTTGTTCAAATAAATTAATATTTATTATGTTTTTTATATATCATTTATTTTATTTTAATTATATATAAATGTTGTGCCAAAAAAAAAACGAAAAAAAAGAAGTCAATCCCGCCAGTCAAAACGGCAGGAACGAAAAAAAAAAATTTAAAAAAAAACCGTCCAATCACATCAGCTTGTGACGGTTGGACACGTGTCAGCCATACATTCAGTCCCGCCATTTGAAACGGCGGGAATGGAGAAAAAGACGAAGAAAAAAAAAAACCAAAAATGAAAGTGGGTCATTTTTTTCAAAGGGGGTCAGAATTAAAATTTTTTTTGCAAATAGGGTCAGAAAAAAAAAAAAAATTCCCTAAGTCCTACCGTGCCTTACGCTAAATGACCTAAACCTAAACCAATCTCCACATCCCCTCATTCAAGTTCTTCATCTCTTGGGGTCAAAAGGGGAAAATAAGGGTATAGTTTAGTTGATGCGTACATTGGGTAAGGGAGAAGGTCAAGCCAAAGGAAGAGCTTAGGGTTTCTCAGGTGACCATTCTTCTTAATATTTAATTTTAAATTGCGAGTTAACGAGTTGAATTTTACAATTCGTCTTCTTATTTTGATGTTCATCGTTTTTTTCAATGTGTACTCCGTTCTGTTGTTGCTAGAAAATTCAATGATAGACCTGTTTTGCAATTGATATTTACGTAGTTTCATCTGAAGCATGGGTACTTAAACATGGTGAAGTACCCTACGCATACCGGTACTGAGTTCATACCCAGTATCGGTACGCGTTCGGTACTTGTCTGATATGATGAGTGATGCATGTAAAGATTCTAGTTATGCATGTCAACGGAAAAAAGAAAGAAACTTGGATTTAAGTCTTTAGTGGTGCACTATGAAGCACGAATATGGACACTGGACACGATACAGACACTGACACGTCGACACAACTAATAATTTGAAAAAATCGCATAATTCAATGTAATTACAAGTATTGGTGTCGGACACGACACGTGTCCGACACTAAGAAACGCCTAATCCGAGGAGTGTCCATGCTTCATAGGTGGTGCATGTGTGTGGCAAATGCAATCGCGATTATTGACTGTTGTTATGCGATATTCTTGAAGTTGTTGGTAATAAATTATGTGACGAAGTATGTTACAATGAGACTTGTAAAGCTATTGATTCTAAGTGTTTTCATGTTGTGTTTAACATTATTGATTTGTTAAGGTTTTTGTTTTATGTAAACCAGTTTGGGAACTATCTATTACAGCCTGACAAACCAGTTCTTAAACTGGAATTCGTTCTTGAACTAGTTTTTTTAAAACCAGCTCTATTTGGTTTGGGTTGAAGAAAATCATGTTTGCTTCTGATTAAATTCTGGTTCAGTTCAGTCTGAATCAGTTTTTCTGCCAAACCAAACCATGATCAGCCCTACATAAATAAATTAAAATAACCTATACCCTCCCCTTTTCTCGAACAAAATATTTTTCAAACAAAAAACGACAAATTGAAAAGTGTCCATTTTCTTTGGCAGGTTGTGAATTGGGCGTTGAGTGGTGATGGATGGACTTGATTCTGCGGTGAATTTTGAGGAGGTCCATTTGAAGGGAGGCTATGATGAAGGCTACAGCCATGGCTTCGTTGCTGGCAAGGACGAGGGGAAGCAGGTTGGGCTCAAAATCGGTTTTGAGGTTGGTAAGGAACTTGGCTTCTACAGCGGCTGTATCCACATCTGGACATCTGCCATACAGATCGATCCGAGATGCTTCTCCTCTCGGGCCAAAACTGCCATCGCCCAGATGAAGGACTTGATTCAAAAATACCCTTTGATGGATCCGGAAGATCTACAAGTACAAGAGATTATGGATAGCCTCAGACTCAAGTTCAAGATGATTTGTTCTTCGCTGCATGTCAAGCTCCACTATAATGGCTATCCTGCTGAGGCCAATGACACTCAATTTTGAACCCCACTTCTTGTAATCAGTGCAGTTCTAATCATTAAAAAGAAATGAATGGTGTGGATATGCACTAGACCTCCAGTGAAAACTTCACATGAGAGAATCCATGCCTGGTAAAAAAGTAAAAGTCAGGGTTGAGTTATACAGTGGTTAAAGTTGGATATGTAAGTTGCAGTTTTTGAGTACTTAACCTTAGGTATGATTAATATTTATGGTTCATGTTTATAACATATTGGCCTCTTAGCTTTATCCTGTTGGATAAAAACAAAGAATGAAATTGTTACTTCTTTGACATACATACTTAGAGATGATTTTTGCACATCTGAATTTTGACATCAAATGCTGCCTTATTTTTTATGCGTATTTTCGAATCATGTAAGTTGTAGAAAACAAAATGGTAAGAAATGGATAGAAATAAATGGTGTCACGTAGGTTTCTATATTTTGATGTTTCAAATAACTATTTAAAGAATTTCAGATTAGTAGCCATATTGAATTATATTTTTGACTTTTGTATATTGTTACACACTGAAATAATCAGAAGTAAGCCTAAAGGTTTCTGGTAGCAACCAGAAAATGATCTTCTAATAATTTCAAGACTCACATCTTTAATCTTAAAAGGTCAAATCACTATCTAGGAGTGTCAGTTTATGCAATCAAATTATGTTTCAGAATCATGAGAGCTTTAAAAAAAAAACGGATGGCATTTGACCCCGTTAACATCGACAGGAAGCGATTTTATTTACGGTAACTGGGAATCCTGCCATATAACTATTAGGTTGCTGCAACAAAAGATGTGTTCAAAGATTTTCAAGCTTATATGTTTTTCCAAAGTCAAATACGAGATACGGCACCAGACACATCGACAATGTTAAAAATTTAAAAGATGAATTATTTGAGTGTAACCACATGTCTGTATAAAACACCTGACACGCCTTTCATTAGAAGTTCGGTGCTAGAGAGCTTAGAAAGAAGGGATCTTCCCACGCAATTCAATTCGATTCGATGTAAACTGCCAATGCTTTCTCACCCTACACTTCATCAAATTCATCTATCACAAGCCACAAGGAGCCTTAAGATCAACTCTGCATTGCCACAGTCTGGCTCTTTTTACTTGCAGAAGCCAAGTTGAGCATTCTAACACTGGTAATAATCATACCAATAACATTTGAGTTTCCAATCTACCCATAAGTTTTTTTTTTTTTTTTTGTAGGTTTTGTGTTGATCTTGTGTTCACATATTTCGGTTTGATTTTGCAGAAAAAGTTCAATTAAATGTGTATGATATTAATAAGAGAGACCGTGGTATCCCAGCTTACTTGAGATTAAACATTAAATGTGTCGATTCTCCGGGTGATTTAGTCCTCCTCTTTAGCAACAAAGTAAATTTCTTCCAATTGATTTTTCATTGAAAATTGCGGGTGTTACATGAATTTTTCATTGAAAATTGTGGATGTTACACGAGTCCTCTCTAACACTTGATGCTCGTCTATCATTAGCTTTGTAGCACCAACACTTATGATGGAAGACGTGTTTGGTGTCTGATACCTCTCATTTTTTTAAATTACTATATGTTAATGTGTTAGTGTTGTATCTGTGTTCGTACTTTATATATCATTAGTGCTTAAGCAAACACAATATTACATATTTGTTCTTTGAATTGACCATGTCACAAACACAATGTTCCAGATTTGTTTTTTTTTAGTGCTTAAACAAACACAATATTACAGATTTGTTCTTTGAATTGACCATGTTACAAACACAATGTTCCAAATTTGTTTTTTGAATTGACCATGATAATGTATATAAAAGTGCTTGTTGAATTTCTCCTTCAATTTGAATCAAAGTCCAAGTACATTCTATAAGCATTTCTATCAGAAGAGTAATAGCCTTCAACCAAACAGTCAACATGAAAGCCATGCTTCTTGTACAGATTCAGCGCAGGGGTCCTCAACGGATCGACGTGAAGCATTATCCGCGAAACTTTTCTTGTTCTGCATTTCTCGATTGCCGCTTTCAGTAGAACCTCTCCGTGTCCTTGCCTCCTCCATTGCTCCTTCACTACAGAAGAACCAAAACATCCCATATTACATTCCCATATTGTGAGTAAACCAACAAATTAAAGGATTCAATACAAGCATTTCATTAGTTGGGAGTTGGACAATTTGCAGAATTATTATTTATTCCCTTATATTAAAGATAGTTAATCGTAGCCTAACTGACAATGTCGATATTGTTAGGTTGGACATTTCATCCAGTATGAACCCAAGACCTTTCAGTTTTGTGTGTGAATTTCATGTGGTGATTGTCACTTCATCTTGAGACTAAAAAGATAGTTAATCAATTTAGTATGTTTTAAAAGTTTAACTTTCACCTTTTCTCTAACTCAGTCTCAAAACTATTGAAAGATAATAGGAGAGAGTAATTATCCAACGACTAAGTTGATGTATTAAGGGGGATAAGTGTAACTCAACTGATATGAGCTAAAAGCTTAAGAGTTCGAACTCCGAACCTTGCTTACCAATGTCCAAGCTTACCAACCGAGTTGCACTTACAAAAGTTAATGAATAATTTCTTAAAAGATATTATTTTAGTAAAGAAAACAAATGGAATGACGTTTTATAAATATATTTTCAAAATGGTTACATTTCCAAACAGCTTTTATTTTAATTTATAAGCTCTTACTAACGAAAATTGTATCTTCATAAACTGTTTTTTCATAAACTACTTTAAAAACTTATAAATAATTCATAAAAACTTATTTATTTGCCTAAACTGTTTTATATAAGCTCTAAAATAAGCTAATCCAAACTAGACAATTTTTCAAACAGCTTATAGGCATAACTTAAGAGCATAAAAAAGAGTGTAGTTGGAACCTGCGAGCTTGGTGATAGAAGCATACAATGAAGAAGGCCAAAAATACATGACATAACCTGCAAGTTGACCATCAACGTGAAGATAAAGCAACCCACTGTTCTTCTTTTTGAGTTCATTTTCAAAAAAGGAAGCGAGTGATTCGTGTTTGGGAAATATCTTTCTCTCCAATTTCACTATCTCTTCAACTACTTTACCACTGTTTCTGTCAAGTTCTAAAATCTCCACATTTGCCATCACTCGTGCGTGAGTAAGCTAAATTAATTCTTTTGATTCTATTTCTCTGCACTGGTGACAATATTTTAGAGGCTAATAATGTTAAATTAAGGTTTAAACGATTTTTTGTGATAATATATTTTTGGTACTATTCTAAAAAAAAAACATATTCCTTCGAACTAACATATTTCAAAAAAATAATTTTATAATAAACTATATTTTTTAAAGTATGCCCTCTAATTAATATCAGAGACATAATTCTCAATTTATAAGGTATAAACTATCTTCTTCCAAAAAAAAATAAAAATATAAACTATCAATTAGTCTTTGAAGAATTTTTCACCAATTTAATCCTTAAACTAAAAAAAATACTAAAAGAGTAAGAATTTTAGTAACCTTTTCTTTTCAACACTCTCTTTAACACTAACTGTTTTATTGAGTGAGTCATTGTGAATCCTATATTTTGGAAATGAGTCACGCATAAAGTGGTTGAACTCATGGATTTCCACCAATATAAGAATTGTTAGAGATAATGTTTAAAATAGAGTGTATCTGACACTCTTAGAAAAATAATTATATTGCATTAAACTTTAAAAACGACATACAAATATGTGCACAAATTTATTAACAATGAATTGGCTTACGTGGTAAGAGATTTGGATCTCTTAAACAAGTGGTCATGTATTCGATCTCTGACTCTTACGTATGGAGAAAATTCAGTTGATAGGATAGAACCCACCTTTCATACCAATAACATGGTGGTAAGAAAAATAAAAAATAGTATGAGAGACGTTAATTAATCAGTAAGTATAGTAAATATAAATGTGTTGACTTATTAGTAGCAAAAAATAATAAAAATTAGCAAGAGAAAACAAAAACACTTGTAAAAAAAAAAGAAGAAATATAGTAGTGCATATTCCGTGGGTCAAATATGTTTTTAGCAAATGACTAATTGTTGAGGAGAATCTAGGTTCGATTCTTAAGTAAAATAATTTTTTTCAGACTCTATTTACCTCCCGACCAAACCCCGTATCCTCATGGCCCCTCTACCCTGAGAATCGGAGGGTTGACACAAAAAGAAAACTGCAGCGGGCTAAATAAAGAAACTTGTGCACGAGTCTGAGAGACATGAGATTTTTCTCACTAGAAAATATAATAAAGGCTTAAATGCAATATGATCCCCCTATTTTCAAAATTGTTAACTTTTGATACCCCTATTTTCAAAACCAATTTTCTCATCCCCTAATTAGAAAGTCAACAATAAATTTTGGTCCCCCTCTTCTTTTGATGATGTGGCAAGCTCATTAATAACGTGAATCTTATGTAACATTGTTTATGTGACACATATTTTGACACATCATTTCCATTTCATTAAAATTTAAATATGGGGAATAAAATTAGAAACCCTAAACTATTTTTTTATTCCCAAATTGAAGAACACAAGAACAGATCAATTTCCTTCCAGATTCATCACATCGATTGTGGTGAACTAAATTCACTGTGTTGAGGATTGTGGTGTTGTTTGTTTTTGGGAGATTAGACATCTTTGCGATCCTTATTACCCGAGTGCATATGACATTTGTTGCTGTTTGTGAGAAGCTGACCGTACTGAACTAACCACGAGAAGGGTGCTTACTCTATCGGGCAAACGCAAGATACTAAATTGATAGACAAACCTCCTAATTCAGCATCAGACCAAACACACACACATTATATCTTCTCCACATTCATATATTCATATCTTCTACGGAAGCTATTCAATTTGGAATTTTTCTCTCTTTAATTTGAGAATAAAAAGGGTTTCTAATTTTATTCCCCAATTCTTTTTTATAATTTTAATATTAATTTGTTATTTAATTTTATGATTATATTTAAATTTTAATGATGTGTCAAAAGATGTGCCACATAGAATTCACGTCATTAACGAGTTTGTCACATCATCCAAAGAGGAGGAAGGCCAAAAAAATTTGTTGACTTTCTAACTAGGTAGAAAGTTGATTTTGAAAATAGGGGTATCAAAAGTTAGCAATTTTGAAAATGGGAGGATCAAAATTGTATTTAAGCCTATAATAAATTAAGGACTAAATTATATCATTATCTCCTATTTTTATTTTAGGTTTTAATTGGCTCTTTCTTTTGTTTCTGTTGCTTTAAAGGAATCTTTTATATTTTACAAAATATGAGATAATTTAAAATAATATGAAGTATAAAACTAATGAGATAATTTAAAATAACATGGTAAACTTTTTAATTAGATTAATTGGGGGACCATGGCTACTAATATATATTTTATGAAACATTTTAATATAGATTAGTTGTAGTATTTTAAAAATATTATTAAAAATGTGTCTATCCCTCCACCACTGTTGTATATGGTAGGATAACGGATAAACATGAAATTTGGGGACTGAGAAGCTGAATTCCGTCTCCACCCCACCCCGTTGTCATGCCTAATAATAGATGCATTTACAGTAACACATGGAAAGGGTATAAAATTATTTAAGCAACAAATACATCGGCATTTATTCTTTACAAAAAAAACTCCAAAATGTTGCTTATATATGGAAATCACACTAACTAGTAAGAAAATTTACAAAAGGTACATGGTACAAGCACATATTATTGAACGTGGATTTCACACAATCTTGTTTTCACAGGGGGAGAAAATAATAGTTTAGGTTGATGCACATGCAGTAATGTTGAAAGAAGCAAAAAATTCAAAAAAGTAAAAGTACTTCATGCTGATTCCACGTGCACCCATTGTGAATGGGGGACCAAATCTTATGAATGATGATGGCCTAGTAAACAAGTCTGGTGAATGGTCTGTTATGCTTTCAAGTTTGAATTAAAAGCATTGTCCTCTCAAGGGTACAAATACTGGGGCTAGCTCAAGGAAATAATTCAGCAGAAATAGTATAGTATGCTACTTTTGAAGCCTGGCTAGATTGGAGCATACAAGCCACAAATTACATGAACTTGTTATCATCACTCAAGAAAGATAAACTATTGCAATTACAATTTTTACATATACTACCTATCACAGACATCAATTTAACAATTGATAAATGAAGTGCATCTTTACCATGATTCACAAAACTTCACATGTAACATGGACTCCCTCCGGTCTCAATTACAAGCAACTTTTTACTTTTTAGGTTCATTGAATAAATTATGTGTGTGGAACCGAAAAAGTGAAAAATTGCTTGTAATTGAGACCAGAGGAAGTATTGCCGATCTAAGAATTTTTCCATAAGATAAATAGATAAAAAGTAAAAACTCTGCTATGAAAATGAAACTTGATTGCTTTTTGTAACTCAACAAAAATAAGGTTGTTATAACAAATGGTTGGCTCAAATTGGAGAAACTAAACCTAAACAAGCACCAAAAAACTACTACTGTGTGAGTGCTTGTTGTTTCTTACTATGAACCTATATTATGGAATACAAAATTCCAATTTTTTGTATCAGATATATATGATATATAACCACATTATGTACACTTGACATTACCCAATTTGTAGTGTACCCTGTTGTCACAAACACTGTTTGCTTCGAAATTCATCAGATAACAGCGCCTGAAGCAGCTCATGTAGCTTGTCAGCACCAGGTCCTGGCCTAAACACTGTATCATTGCCGCGCAAAGAGCACGGGTCAGCTCCACCATCTGATGACCCAATACACCATGCCCCTGGCGAAAACCTATGTGTGCGCCCCAAAAGTTCTTTGTCAATCTTGTCTAGGACTGGATCATCCTTTGGAAATTTGCGGGCAAAGGGAGCATTGCTCTTGGCCATTTTGTCAAAGTTCTTCATAGTTAGAGACATGGGATGTTGCTTTGGTGGACTGTCCCAAGCAATGTAATGAAGGTCGTGGCTTATTGCCGTATGCCGAAATTTCTGAGTGTTGCAAATGACAGTGTGAAAATATCCCTCTGGCGAAGAGACAAAATTTGTATAATACATAAGCATAGTCCGTGGAAAGTTATCCCATCCCCATATGCAGTACTCCACAAAAGACCGTGTTAGTACAACCCAAGCTGAACCTGTTCACACAGCATAGACAAAATTATAGGAAACTACCTTGTTGATTTCCTATCAAATAGTAAATAAATGTAGGCTCTAATTGGACACACAACTTAATTAAACGCTTATAGCATAAATGTCTAACATATAAGTGCCTATATATAAGCTATTTCTATAATAATATATAAAACAAATTCAAACTGTTTCCATATAAGCCATAAACTATCATGTATAGCTTATAGAAATAAGCTAAAATCAGCTTATGGACATGTCATAAGCTGTTTTCATAAGTAACTAGATGTTTTGCAAATTTAGCAGTGCTAGACCTAGAAAGGATCTTTTAGTTTAAATTTAAATTTATCGAAGAAAATAAAGGAAAAATGTATACATAAATATAGACATAAACATACCGGTGAACAATTTAAAAGCTGTAGGAAGTGTTCTTTTTTGACTAGTCACTGCTAAATCAGATTTCTTTGATAAGTAAAAGGCAGGATCAATAATAATGGGCCTTGCTCTTTGGTTCCTGAAAAATAAGCAATAATAGAAAGAAATGTAAGTCAATCAAAACAGTAAACTGGAAAAAACAAACCACACACCCCACGGGGATTGCAATTTGCAGAAATTTTGGAATATGCAAAGATACAATTCACTTACAATTTCCAACCGGATAGGCGTGTGTGTTCGATGAAATTAAGATCCCTTGACAGATTAGAGAAAACATGAAGCATATCTGTAAAAGCATGAAACAAATATCAAGTGACTTGCAGAAGACTCGATTATCAAGTGACTTAACAGGGTTTTTATTTGTTATCTATTTATGGTAATAGAGAGAATATAAATATATTTGTAGCAAAGAAGATGTTGACACCAGAAGACTCGTATATTGTTGACTTCAAACCCCCGTAAGCAAATAGTTACTAAGGTATTAAAAAATAATTGGGGTCAAAACTGAATGCATTTTGTAGTCGACAATCTCCCGACACAAGTTTAGACTTAGTATGAATTTAAACCATCTACTTTAGAAGGATGATTATCTCGAATGTTTTACACTTCAGTCCATATAACAAAATACCATCATTTTTAATTGTACAATAGATCTTGTAATAAAAATAACTCAATCATCTTATAATCCGTGTCCAATATATATTCATGAATGAAGCTATGATTCTTGAGAAGATTCAGAAACTGCTTAGATCGGAAGATATTAATGTAAAGTGAGTTTTTATTTTACATGAACACGGGTCCCAATCCCTATGGTTCTTAGATAGAAGCCCCCCATGAGTTCTGGATAGAAGCTCAACATGGAAAAGCCTTTCAAAGTGTACACTTGAAGGCCCAACCAACTAGGGCCTACCTTAGTCTGATACTAGGCGTGAAATAGAAAAGGGATGGAGGGAAGAGTTAGTTACAACTACCAGGTGAGAGAAAGTGACGAAGTTTGTTATATAGCCAGGAAAACAATATTCTTAGGGGCATGTCTGTTTTCTATTTGGACAGCGAATTTTAGCTTACGGCCAAATGATTAACTTGGCTGGGAGCATTTTCTCTTACAATATCTGTAGTGTTGTTTCTGTTTTCTTTGATAATACAAACTACAGTACCTTTTTTAGATAACAGTAATACTTATCAGTACTAGTATCTCCCTTGATAAGAGCTTATTAACTCTTTCCCACTTTAGAGGAGGCAAATCCAGTTAGAATACAGGGCACGTAAATTTTGTGGACAATAAGACACAGACTTTTCAGAAAATTAATGATTATTGAAGGAAAATAAGCACCATCCAATGCATGCTATAGTAATGAAGATCGTGGACGACTTTCTTTAGCATCTTCTAAGCTAGAAGTTCTAGCTCATAAATGTATTTGGCAGGTATTAATAACATAAGTGACTTTGAAAACCAGATATATCTCTCAAATATCTTCCTAACATGGAGGAACTCTAGTAGAAACAAAACGATGTAATGGCAATGGTGACAGCAGACAAGGCATACATAAAATCTTCACCAGTATGTCTTCAAAGTATGACATCAAATAGGAAAGAGATTGTTGTTGAAGTCTAACAGAGCTAGACACGGCTAATTTATGGAGGGCTATTCAACTCAAAATTGCATTCAGGAGCATGACGTTGTCAAACCAGTTATGCTTTAGGATAGAGTGAATGAGGTGGAAGACTTATATAAAGATAAGAAAGAGAATATCTTGGAATTACAACGGAAAATTGAAACAAAAAACGGGGCAACAAACATGGCAAACTTGCTTCATTAGTTCAAGCCCAATTTTGCTCGTTAACCTTCTACCGTCCATGACAACATTAAAAGGGAAGAGAGAACAATTTGTTTGAACAAACCTAATGGTGAAACCTATAGATCCATCTTGAAGCATCAACAATAATCAAGGATGGATCTTCAATAATCTTTCATGTTGTTGAAACATTAAGTTCCAATTTTAACAATGGTTTCTGCCCTCAAAACAATAGTGTAGTACTCAAGGGAAATAATTCAACAACATGCTAACAACCGAAAGCAAATACACGATGTATGGTACTCAAAATTTTAAACCACTGCAAAATATCATCGCGCGTTTAAATCCGAAAGACAAATTTGTAATGGACTAATGGCTCACTATAGCAGTTCACAACAATTGTTTATGCAAGCATTTTTCCCAGAAATAACAACATATATAACATCAAATAAGCATGTATGAGTTCAGTCACTAACCATCCTGTGTCACAAGAGGATAATCGGAGGCACTGAGGTTTATAAACCAGTCCCACTCAGAACTCTCCTTCAACAGTATAGCAATCGCTTGAAGAGTGCACGCAATCATTGTAGGACCCTTATAAGTAACCAAATTGGATTGAGACATAACACGCACATTCTCCACTTCCCTGAACACCGGATCAGCTTTCACCGCATTTGCCAATTCCAACCTTTCCCGAGGCGGCGCCTCAAGATCTAAATGCAAAACATACTGATTTCTCGGGTGATAAACTGCCTCTAATGTCCTCATCATCCTATGACTATCACCCTTTGTGCCCGAAATAAGATATGCAAACTTAGGCGCATTCATCTTCACAACCACACTTGCATTAATAGACCTTTCCAAATCCGACTCCACAAATAAACCTCCGGAATCCTCTCCCTTAAACGAAATGACGTCAACCAGCGGCAACTCCTCTCCCCCACCGGCAGAACTAAATTCGCCAAGAATCGCTGTCAGAAGCAAGCTCACAGACACCAACAAACTCGCGAAAAATGGGATAATCCATTTCTTGTCACTAAACATCCTTCCTGAATGAGAACCAACATATTTCCTCATACTCTTTCTAACACTAATAATAATATAAAAAATCAGGTTTTAAGAACCTTTTCACTTCAAATGCATAAAAACCAAGATCCTTATAAACCCCTAAGTAGCAAGAACCTCACAAATCTTCACAAGATTGATAACAAATACACAACAGAACCAAAAAAAACTACCCTTTTAACAATTATAGCTAACATTTCAACAAAAAGGAGGGTCCATGATTTTCAACAGGATAAAGCATAGTTTTTTAAATCTGCATCAATCAACACCCTAATGCCTAAGATTTTAACTTTGGAGCTATGTAAGGTACATATGATATGACAAGAAATGGGACCCACCTCCTGATTACTCCTTCATGAGAAAGATACAATCTTTGAAGGTGGGTGAAACTTCAAAATAAGCTATTTTTCAGCTTCTTTACAAATAAGTTGAAATCTTTCAGAAAAGAACAATCTTTCAGTTGAGATTTGAGTAGCAGAGAGATATAAATGCAACTTGTACGTTTTGGTTTGACCCTTTATCTCTATTGAAAGAGTTCTAAAGAAATGAAACTGAGCTAAGATCTATGTAACTCCAAAATTAAAGAACCATAAAAAGAAATGATGATCCAAATCAAGAAGAAAGAGAAAGAGGATTGAACAAAGATATTCAAAGGTATATTGTTTTTGTTTTTTGAAGTGGTTGAAAATTGAAATGAGGTAACTTAAAGTAGAAGGGTTTGTTCTGTTTGGTTTTGGGAGATTGTGTTGTGTTGTGATGTTGCACTTTTTGTATGTACTGTTGTTGTTGTGGCCATTCAGTACTCTGCTCGGACGGTGACTTTACTTTCATAGTTGGCCAATATTTCATCATTCATCTTTATTAGTATAGAAATTTTTTGGATTTTGATAATCTAACTTTGCTTTTCATTCATTACTTCATATCTTCTTAATGATTTTTTTTTTCTTTCTAATTTATTCCCTAAAAATATTTTCGAATCTAGATATAGAAATTCTATATTAAAAAAGGTAAAAAATAATATTTCAAATTTTTAAAAGTTGAATGCA
>Ga0315913_1007047_pt1 | contig 13554 bp, 17 predicted proteins | sample MpolsnodulesMG_FD_207736 | JGI IMG/M metagenome (GOLD analysis project Ga0315913, IMG submission 207736) | Medicago polymorpha root nodule microbial communities from Los Angeles, California, United States - small nodules | ecosystem: Host-associated > Plants > Roots > Nodule | place: USA... | reverse complement strand
CCGCTGCGATGTTTTGCTAAAGTGGTTTTAATAAATAGTAACTTTACTCTATTTATACTTTAAATGTAGTGTGATATTCTGTTTTACGTTGCATACTCTGATCATTTGTATTATTTACATTGTTGGGAAAACGGGGTGTTACAGATGACATTATGCGAGAGGTGGCATCCCGAGACCAGCACTTCTCACATGCCCTTGGGGGAGATGACTGTGACTTTGGATGATGTCGTACCTCTTACGCATCTTCAAATTGAAGGGCGAATGTTGAGCAATGGGAAGAAGATGTTGAGACATGAGGCCTGTGCACTTTTGGTGAGGCACTTGGGTGTGTTGCAGAAGGAGGCAGAGAAAATTTGTGGTACAGAATATGGTGGGTACATTAGTTATCCAAAGCTGAATGAATTATATACGAGGTACCATGGTAGGGCAAACATATTGGCGGATACAGGGGATCCAGAGGAGCTGGAGGAGATGGGGAGGGTTAGGAAATTTTGTGTGACGTGTTATCTTCTATATCTTGTAGGATGCTTGTTGTTTGGTGATAGAAGCCACAAACGCATCGAGTTGGTCTATCTGACGACTATGGAGGAGAGCTACGCGAGGATGCGTAATTATTCTTGGGGAGGGATGACACTGGCATACCTATACACCGAGTTAGCTGAGGACTGTTTGCCTGGAGACAAAGCTCTTGGGGGAAGCGTGACATAGCTCACTGTAAGAAACTTATTAATGTGAACCTTAACTTTTATTTTTTTTGTTATATTTTTCGTGCGTAATAATTTATAAATGTGATTTGTTTGGTTTGGTTTGTGCAGGCATGGTTTTTAGCGCATTTTCCTAAGTTTTTCAGTGTTGATCCTAACACCGACTATATTGAAAACTATCCCGTTGCGGCGAGGTGGAAGCTACAGAAGGGTCATGGAGAGGGGGTGACGTATGACTCATTTTTTTATCGTATTCAATTTGATGACGTATGTTGGAGGTCGTACGAAGAGCACAGGGAGATCTAGGGTTTTGAGGAGGTTTTCAGGTATTCAGGCTGGATTATGTGTGGTGTTCGTAGGGTGTACCGTCACTTGCCCGAGAGGGTTTTGCGGCAGTACAGATACGTCCAGAGGGTCCCTAGGCATCCGACGGATGTTGTAAAGCTGTCACCGCCTCAGATTGTGCATGCATTCGTAGACTTCCGCACTCACACTCTTAGGGAGCCCGATTGGGGTGAGCCGGTAGGAGAGCAGACATGGCGGATGGTTATGTGATATGGTACAGTACAATGTCTCACCCTCATATTTTGCCACTTCTTCTAGGAGATCTTCCCAAACCAGCAAATGAAGAGCAGATCATTACACATCAGCGGGAGCGGTACGAGGCGAGAGGCTCGCCTGATACCTATGACATGGTTAGTGCCGATGTTGCCTATGTCGATGAGCAGATGGGTCAGGAGGAGGTCATGAGCCCTCAACAGTGGTTTCAGGCCATGAGCCATGTTTGGTAGCAAATCGCGCCGATCTTGACCAGGAGGCGAGGCCAGCGGCCGAGGAGGCGGCAACAACAACATCAGCAGGACCAACATCAGGAGCAGTAGGACATTATGTTTTTGTTTATTACTTGTTTTTAGTTATTGTGGGATTTATTGGTTGGTTTCTTGTAAATTATCATGACATTGCTTTCTTGTATTTCGATGACATTTGTTCATTTTAGTATCATATTTTCAATTTCAATTTTGTTTTTAATTTTCGCTTATTGATATCATGATTTGACATTGAAACAATGTGTAAAAACACATGTAACAAGTTCTCCCTAAACTGATTCTGCCATTTTATGGCTTCAGGACGCATAGACAGTTAACTGCCGAAGAAATATAAAATCGGCTGCAGTTAACTGCCGACCTGTTTTATATTTAAGATATGTGTCCATTTTCACTTTTTATACACATCCCTGGAGTTAAAAAACAAGGATTAGGTGTAACCGTAAGTAGTAACAAAATTTTAGGAAGAAGAACAGTAACATAGTTTTTGTTCCAAATCTTTGTTTCTCCGAACAACAACATCGATACTTCTCACACCCTTTTCATCTCATCAATACGTACATGGTATAATTGTTCTTCGTTTTAGATTGTTCTTCTTGTTTCAATTTTTACAACAACAAAAAAAAATTAATCTTTTTTTGTGTTTTTTGTTGTTTTTTAGGATAAAACCGGTGGTGGTACTGAAAAGAAAACAATGGCGGAAAAGTATAATGTTGAATCTGCTGAAAAGTTGGCTAATGAAGCCCAGGTGAAAAACCCAGTTCCAAAGTTTTGATTTTTTTTTGTTTTTCTTTTCAAATTCTTTGACCCTTTTGTTTTTTTATTGATAATTCATGTTTTAGCTTTTGTATATTGTAAAGACACTTAAACCCTGTTTGGATAAACAACTTATATGTAGCTTATAATCAATGTGTTGATCTATTTCTAAGCTTATAATGTCACACTTAAACCTTGTTTGCATAAACCACTTATTTGCATCTTATAGCAAAAGATATCAAAGTGATAATCTTTTTCTGAGCTTATCATGATAAACCCTTATGTATAAGCTCTTAGTCTATTGTAGAGGTCACACTTAAACAACTTATGATGATAAGTGCTCATGTATAAGCTATTTCTATATCAAAAGATAAAATAAAGTTAAATTGTTTTCGTATAAGCTATAAGCTGTTTTCATAAGCTATCTTAGATAACTTATGAAAATAAGCTGAAAACAACTTATTAACAATGACATAACCTATTTTCATAAGTTCTCCAAAACAGTCTCACAAAAGTGGCTAAGCTCGAATAAGCCAATCCAAACATACCCTTTATATACAAGTGTTGTCAAATAGCAGCTATAGTAGGTTTTGACCCGGTTCCCAAGTTTTAATTTTTTGTAGTTTTTCTTTTGCAACTCTTCTATGCTTTTTTTTTGTTTATTGCTCGTTTATGTTGTTTAACTTTTTCTATGTAGAGGGCACACCTATATTATATTTAGTATTGTCGAATTGCGGCAATATAAGACTATAGTGCAGTGGAATTTAACAAACAACTACTGTTCTGCAATAAGCAATTTACTACAACTCGTTGTCAAATAATGGTTATGTTGGTGCTAAAGTGCTACACAATTTAGTATAAAATGTTCTCAAATTATGGTTATAGTAGCGGTATAGCAATGTAGTGTAGTGGAATTTGAACAAACTGCTACTTTCTGCGCATGACAACACTGATATTTACTAGCAGCTTCTGTTTTTGTTTCCAAATATGTAATTCTTTGACCCTTTGTTCATTTTGCTCATTGACGATGTTGTATCTCTATTCTTGTTTAGGCTTTGTCTATTGCAGAAGCCACACCAATATACGAGCAGCTTCTGCAGTTGTTTCCAACAGCTGTAAGTGTTATTGTTCAGTGCTTTAGTTGTGTGCAGAAGAAATATGTGATTTTGCGTGTGTTTTATAGTAAACTACTTCTGTGAGTGATTTTGGAAGGCTCTACCATTATGGAACTGGTTTTTGATGATGCTTATTTGGATATGTGTCCAGGCCAAGTTTTGGAAGCAGTATGTGGAGGCACACATGGCTGTAAATAATGATGATGCTATCAAACAGATTTTTAGCCGCTGTTTGTTGAATTGTCTTCAGGTTCCTCTCTGGTATGTTGTTCTCTTAATCTTATTTTGGCAATGGTTGATGTATTAGTTTCTTTTACTCCCTTTTGGTTTTGTTGTTTAAAAGGTTTTGGTTTTATGAGAGAACTTAATGTAGAGCGTAGAATGACACAGATTGGACTATCTATTTCTTGTGTATTTAAGGCCAATGTGAATAAGAAATAGTATAAGCTTTACTGTTGGTCGGTCGCCAAGAAGGATGGCGTAGTAGATCTATCCAACATGGAAACTTCATCTAGGGATATGGGCGGAGAGGTTTATGATGGGATGTAAGTAGTGTCATCAAATAGAAGTTTTAGTAGTGCTATCGTGAAACATTATTCAGTATAATGTGTTGTCAAATAGCGGCGTGTAACACTGTAGTGTAGCAGAAGTTGAACAAATTGTTAATTTCTGCGATAGGCAGAACCCGATGCAAGCCTACTGAGTAAACTTATTTTCAATAATTTTTTTCTTCATGATTATGGATGAAATACCCTGCCTATTAGGTCTATCTTGTGGTATATGCAAACAATGTTTTTGTTCTAATGTTTTATTCTTCTTGCTTATAGGCGGTGTTACATTCGTTTCATTAGAAAGGTTAATGATAAGAAGGGGGCAGAGGGTCAAGAAGAGACAAAAAAAGCTTTTGAATTTATGCTCAGCTATGTTGGTAAGTTGTTTACCATTGTCTTATTAGTTTTGTATTTCAGTTTTCTTTGAATTGTTGTAGCACCTTTTTATGAGATGATGATGGAATCTCGCCTAAGTGGGTTCGGTCATATGTGAAGAATTCTAATAGAGTCTCTAGTGAGAGGAAGAGTTATCAGGACTCAATAGAAAAACTTTGCGTAAGCAGAGTAGTGTCTTTACTGTAGAGCCGGAAGTGGCTGATCCATGCGGCCTACTACACATTGTGCGAAGGTTTCAATGCTGTTCTTGAATGTATTGGAAGAACTCTCTGTCCCTTTTGTGCCTTTTTACTGAATGGAGAGTCCTATTGAATGAGGAGCAGTCAACATGGAAATATACCAATTTCAAAGAGATAAGGTTGAAGTAAAACCGGTCTGATTTAGATTTTAGGCACAGTGGGCTATTAGGAAATTGCTTTAGTTTTGAGTTTTAACCTCGAAAACAGAAACTGATTCTGTTTTTTGTTAGGAGAATTTTTTTTCTCGCTAAACATATGATATAATTGTATCCTTTTTATATGTTATTTGATTGGGGGCATTCATCATTTGTTGAATCTAGTCATCAGTAACTTCCAGTTTTTCTGACTAATACTAGTCGACTCTTATTTTTATTAATTTTGTGCTGCTTAGTTTATGCGGAGATTAATTATTTGTGTGCGTGTATATGCATATTGATACATTTTTCCAATGATGTGCTAACAGGATCAGACATAGCATCAGGCCCCGTGTGGATGGAGTACATAGCTTTTCTAAAGTCATTGCCGGTTAGTTAATCTTTTGTGTGTTGTGCAATTCTCATTTCTTTGTGCATAGTTTGGTATCACTTTTCAAAATTTTGGGTCAATTACAATTGCAGGCTGCACACCCACAAGAAGAAACACATCGGATGACTGTTGTGAGGAAAGTCTACCAGAGGGCTATTATTACTCCGACACATCACATTGAACAACTTTGGAAAGACTATGATAGTTTTGAAAGTTCTGTTAGCCAGAAGTTGGTAATATTTCGTGCTTGATCTGATAATATGTATTTGTGATTCTGTAGTTTCTATTAAGGCCTACATTTTAATGATAAGGTGTTTTGCAGGCTAAAGGACTGATATCCGAATATCAACCAAAATATAATTCTGCGAGGGCAGTATACAGAGAACGGAAGAAGTTTTTCGATGAAATTGATTGGAATATGCTTGCTGTACCACCAACTGGATCCCACAAGGCAAATTTCTGTTCCTCTGCAAATATTGGTTATCGTTGCTATCAGTTTCTGTTAACAAATTGTTTTGGAAAGATAATCATTTTCCTCTGAAATCGTTTTGTGTTTGTTTCTTCTGACAGGAAGAAATGCAGTGGATGGCATGGAAGAAACTTCTATCTTTTGAAAAGTAAGAAGCTTGCATCTTTTTTTTTCTTTTCTATCTCTTAAATCTAACTTTTTCTTTAAGTTTAACTGTTGATATGGATCGAGATTAACTCCCAACCTGAGCCAAACCGATTTGTGGCCACCCCTAAACACAATGCACAAATCCACTTCATCTGTGCTTATATTTAATATATTTATGAAGAATGTGGATACAAGGATTTAGTTGAAACACTTGTAAACTGATATTATTTTGAATTTGTACAATTCAACTATATGCACGAAGTACTGAATTGAAAATCTCTGAAACCTAAGGTTTGAAAATAATAACATATTGTTTCTGTTCTATCTATTACTTTAGTTTTGGATGTACTGACGGAACACATCCAAGAGTTTGCACCGAGATGTATGCTTTTTGCAGATGATGTAGTCTTGCTTGGTGAGTCGAGGGAGGAGTTAAATGGTAGGCTAGAGACCTGGAGGCAAGCCTTAGAAGCGTATGGTTTCCGCCTGAGTAGAAGCAAGATGGAGTATATGGAATGTAGCTTCAGCAAAAGGAGAAGTGGGTCTACCTTGGAGGTGAAAGTTGGAGATCATATCATACCCCAAGTTACACGGTTTAAATATCTTGGGTCCATAGTACAAAATGACGGAGAAATAGAAGCAGATGTAAATCATCGTATTCAAGTTGGGTGGTTGAAATGGAGAAGAGCCTTAGGTGTTTTGTGCGATAAGAAAGTACCACTTAAGCTGAAAGGAAAGTTCTACCAGACAGCAGTTAGACCGACAATGTTGTATGGTACAGAGTGTTGGACGGTTAAGAGCCAACACGAGAGTAAAGTAAGTGTAGCGGAGATGAGGATGTTGCGCTGGATGAGTGGTAAGACTAGACATGATAGGATTAGGAATGACACCATTGGAGAGAGAGTGGGGGTAGCACCTATAGTAAAAAAGTTGGTAGAAAATAGGCTTCAATGGTTTGGCCCTGTAGAGAGAAGACCCGTAGATGCCGTTGTAAGAAGAGTAGATCAAATGAAGGAGAGTCAGGTCAAAAGAGGTAGAGGAAGACCTAAGAAAACCATTTGAGAAACCATTAGAAAAGATTTAGAGGTCAATGAGTTGGATCCAAATATGGTTTTTGATAGAACATTATGACGTCATTTGATCCATGTAGCCGACCCCACTTAGTGGGATAAGGCTTGGTTGTTGTTGTTGTTTGAAAATTATGAACAGTGTTTTTTTTATAAAATTTTGATACTAAAAATATAAATATTTATTGATTTCAGGTTATAACAAACCAAACTAACCATGATTATCTATTTTAATGACACCAACAATATAACAAAAATATATAATCTAAATTCTTTTTTTTAATGACACAAACAACAGCTGCCTAAGGGTATAACTGAGATAATGAAAAAAGAAGTATAAATATACTCATCGAGTTTGTTGCACTTTTTAAATGATAAGGGAAAAAAAACCTGACATATATATATTCATATCATGTTACATTTTTTTAAAATATTTAAATTTATTCTTATCTATTTGTTATGTGTTATTTGTATTGAAAATCGAGGGTATTTTTGGAAGAAAAAATTCAACCCAAAAGTGCTGAAAGGGTAGTTTTTTTATATATAGTAATAGTATAAATAATGATAGTCTAAGTGTTTCATTTTCCTCATGTCTTTGTAGGTGGGATCCCGGTACCTTGATCATTTGATTGTGGAAAGAAAATACGGTGAGGCAGCTTCTTTGTGTCCCAAGTTACTACGAGGATCAGCTTCGGCATGGGAGAGGTACCACATACGGCATTCCATTATTTTTAATCTTGTGGGGTTCATATCTTGTAATTGAGTGTTCAATGGACCGTTTTCATCAGATGGGTCTTTCACTTTGCACATCTGCGTCAACTTCCTGTTTTGGTTCCTTACATGCCTACCGAAAACCCCAGACTACGTGATACTGCTTATGAGGTTAGCTGAGGCACATTGTTCTCTTACAATTGACGTGTATGCATAGTATCTGTATAGAACAGACTTGGGATAGAGCTCATCTATTATGCTTTTAATTCTACAGGTTGCTCTTGTTGCATTGGCTACAAATCAATCTTTCCATAAGGATCTCTTATTCACTGTGAAATCCTGGCCATCTGTAATTTATTCTGCGCTACCTGTTATTTCGGCCATTGAACCACAGCTAAATACTTCATCCATGACTGATTCACTCAAGGAGGTTAAACCTGATTAATCATATTATATTTTTAACCTGTTAACCATTCCTTCTGTTAACATTTTTGTATTCTATTGCAGGCATTAGCGGAGTTGTATGTAATTGATGGGCAATATGAGAAAGCCTACTCATTGTATGCAGATGTAGGTGGTGCAATTAATTTTTCTTGCATTCAGACAGCAGTTACATTAATTAGATGCCATACAATTGCTTTATACTGGATTCCATTGTCTATTTTGTTTTGGCTGCTAATTCACTTTCCTTTTCTTCCTTTAATTATTTTGTTTGGTTTTTTCAGCTTTTGAAGCCAGAAGTATTTGATTTTATTGATAAACACAACCTACATGATGTAATTCAAGAAAAGGTACTGTATTTTGTAAAGTTAAATTTTTGAATCCATGGTTTCTATACATGCCTTGATCTTACATTGTGTACAGATTCTTGTTTAATATATCTGTTGGCATTCAATTTTAAGCTCCTGAAGAGTTTTGTTACCAAGTTTTGATGCTGTATGTTACAATTTGGTTATCCATGTTTATCATATTTGATATATTGAATGTATATGGCAAAATGGATGAACCAACAACATCCCATCCGATTCAACAATTGTTCTGATTTAGATTTGAACATTCTCAGACTTGTTTATAGAGGACAGAAGTTGTTTAATTATACTCTTGACTTGGTATACAAGCTCAATTCTTTTTGTATTTGTTTTCGTTTCTTTGTATGATCATTGGACTCTTATTTGTTTAATCTCTGCCTGTTCAGGTTGTCCAATTGATGATGCTAGATTGCAAGCGTGCAGTTCCTCTGTATATCCAGAATAGGGAATTAATAAATCCACCTGAGGTTGTGAAGCAACTTCTAAATGCCAATAACAAGTCTGATTGCAGACATTTTTTACATCTGTATCTCCATTCACTATTTGAAGTAAATCCACATGCTGGGAAAGATTTCCATGATATGCAGGTAGGTTTTGATTCTTTAATTTGCAAGCATCCTTTAATTTTGAGTTCCATTACTAGTTTGAATTTCAATTATGGTCAATGACACATGAATGCTTGACAAGAAAATATAGGACTCGATGCTTGACTATATACCTAGACATTTGGTCATGTGGAGAACAGGAGATTACTCTGCAGTCTAGCACTTTGAAATATTTTGAAACAGGCCTTCACTTTGCAGCATTTTTAAGAGCTTCTTCAATTTTATTCTATTTTATTAATAACCTATTCCCTTTTAGACAAATTTTGTAAGTTATATAGGCTTCATTTGGCATTCTGGATTTCTGGTTGGATGAGACTAAAATTATCCTTCCTGATTTTGAAATGTGTGTGTTTTTGTTCTGAATTCTGACAAATGTCCTGTCAAGTGATTATTCTACTTGGTGAATGAACGGAAACACTTTTACCTTGTTCTGGAATTTAACATTTTATTGACATCTGGCTGCGCTGCAACTTTTTGTCCACAACCAAAGCCATTTTGTTTCTATTTCTTTACAATACATCATCCCATTGCAATAAGCTTAAAGCTTAGTATGCTTTAGCTTGAAGGGGAGCATATGTTGTATTTCAATTAGGATTAGAATCATAGATTAGGATTTCAATTAGCATATGTTGTATTTATTCTATATGCTGTTACAATGTGTCTTCTACAGCTAAACATTAGTGGAATGGTTTATATGTGCTGCATGTAATTTAATATTTATTTTCTAGCATTTGATAAAACGTTTTCTGTTGAATGTGCATAGGTAGAACTCTATGCGGACTATGATCCAAAGATGCTGCTACCTTTTCTTCGTAGCAGTCAACATTATACCCTTGAGAAGGTGATGAATCAATGACTAAATTCAGCAATTATATGTATGCATACCTGTGAATCGAGCTCATAGTTATTTTTCAGGCTTACGAAATTTGCATCAAAAGAGACTTGATGAGGGAGCAAGTTTTCATCTTAGGAAGGATGGGAAATGCAAAGAAAGCCCTAGCTGTTATTATAAACAAATTGGGGGATATAGAGGAGGTATTGTATCTTATTTTATACTTGTTTTTGGTTTTAACCAACATCTAAATGTTGAATTAGAATTTCGGGGATTTTAAAGTAAAGTTTGAAGTTTTCATATTTTTGCACAGGCTGTAGAGTTTGTTACCATGCAGCATGATGATGAACTCTGGGAAGAATTAATCAAGCAATGTATTCACAAACCTGAGATGGTGTGTATATTTAGGACACGGATCTGTTGATTACTTGCTTTAATAAAAATGGTTTTGTTTTTCTGAAAAGATACCGCTTTGGGAGCTAGTCTTTTACTTTTCATTCTGTTTTTTAAGACCAGAAAACCGTTATTTATAATAAAATGAAAACTAGAACATCTTTTATATGTTTCCTGACTTTGTCTGTGTTACAAGTATGTGGTGGAAACATCTTTTAGAAACAACACACCGGAGACCATACTACTATTTCTCTTCATTATGTTCTCCCTTCTCTACTTTTCTATTCATGAACAAGTGGAACATAATAGTGCTGTTTTATAATGTTTCATTCTATCTTTTTAGTGAAACCAAACTACAACACTTTACTTATGTCTTGTTCTGTTCCTATTTTGATGTTTACCAAGCATCGAATAAAAGTCAGTTTTGTCTGTCCTACTCAAACCTTTTGCTAAATAATCAAGGAATTACCCTGATTTATTTTCCTTTATCTTCCCTATAATCAAGGAATGTTGATTGTAATCTTATTGTTATAAATTCATAAGGTTGAAGATTAAGCTCAAGTAATTCAAAGCAATCTTCATTGTAATTTCAAGTAATATTGCCTATTTTTAACTCAAATCCTTGGTCATTTTTTAGAAAAAGTAAAGATCAATGTAACATGAGAAAAGATAAATTCATTGTTTTTATTCAAAACTTGTTTACAGATCTGCTTTACAGAAGTTTGACTTTGTTATAGTAGCTTTACAAATCTGTTTTAGAAATCCAAAATAAACAGAGGCAACATGCCCAGTATTTGCTTATTTTGCATACCTACTCTTTCTGATCTTGCTGTTGGTTTGATTCTTGCAATTAACAGGTGGGCATACTATTGGAGCACACAGTTGGAAATCTTGACCCCCTCTACATTGTAAATAAGGTTCCCAATGGGTTGGAAATACCTCGGTAGGTGATAAGTGTGATTTAACATACCATGCATTATATTATCAAAACATATAATATAATATTTTAAATTAGTATTTGGGTTGTAGATCTCGTTAATTCCTTTCTCGCTGTTTTGGTTATGTCTCTGTACGTTGTTCACCTGCTTTTGATTTCATCGATTGCTTGGAGTCAAATCATTATGGCTTCAACTTCAAGTTCCATATATATTCAGTAACGTTATTTTCGTCTGACTAATTTTCTATCTGTACTTCTTATAGACTCAGGGATCGGCTAGTTAAAATTATCACTGATTACAGGACGGAAACATCACTCAGACATGGGTGCAATGATATCCTTAAGGTGCTTTTATTTTCCCCCCTCCTTCTCACCTTTGCATAGTAGAAGGGAAAGTTCTTTGATCTCAATAGTTTGATAGAATAAAGTATCTAACTGATTTTCTGTTTGAAATAGGCGGACTGTGTCAATCTTTTAATTAAGTATTACAATGAGGCAAGGCATGGAATTTCTTTAGGCAATGAAGGAGATGAGCCACGAGTTAATATGAGTGACCACCGTGCCTCTCAGGCATTTGAGAAATCCCTAAGTCTGAAAACCATGGAGATGAAGTCAAAGACTAGGGGAGGGGGAAGATGTTGTATATGTTTCGACCCATTTTCTATACAGAATGTATCAGTCATTGTTTTCTTTTGCTGTCATGGTTACCATACAACTTGTCTCACGGATTCGTACTACACTAGTAGCACGAAAGAGAGTGAAGCCACTCCGAAAGAGGCAGAAGCATATGATGATTACAATGGTTATGCAGATGATGCCAGCGATGAAAATGAAGAAGAAACCAAGTCGGATGGTCCTCGTATGCGATGTATTTTGTGTACTACCGCTGCTGGTTGACTGTGTTTATGTGTGTCCATTGTGTTCATATGGTTGATGTTTTTGTTTATAGTTCCATTCACATGCGGTTTCATTTGTCCTCAATTTTTTTTTAAATTTTTTTCTTTCTAAATATAATCGAGGTTTTTTTCTTTCCCATTTTTTACTTTGTCTTGAAGGATTGGGGTATGTTCCCCTTTTACTTGAAATGTGAGGTTCCTTCCAAATTTCCATAGATGATCAAGTGTTTCTAGCAACAAAAAAAAAAACTAATAGTTACCGAGTTATGTACTTCAACTAGTGATTCGCTAGTTCGATTAGTGATTACCTGAGTTACTCCCTATTCTTATTCTATGTTACATCCTTTTTGCTGTGTAGTTCCACTTGTATTCATGTTGTGTGATTTCAGTATGTTTATCAAATCATATTCAGACTCGTGATTCTCTCACATAACAGTTTGTAATATGTTATCTAGATCCTAATTTTAGACGGGTCCTTTACAACATTGTTTATACTCTTATTCATGATCTACTACACCATTGTTGCGCCAAGGCAGTGTTCTTGATTTGTATTCTGCTGTCAAAATCCTTTTTATCACAGATTTGTTGTCAACATCCATATATTTCAGATAGACCTTGAGCTGGGTCTCATCACTTGTCCATATAACCAATGTAGAGGGCGAGACCATGTGTTTTTGAAGGTATGCATCTTTTCATTAAAAATGTATTGAAATTTATAATTCTGTTATCTTCATCCAGAAATACAAGACTTGAGTTGAATCTAACAAAAAAAAACTAGACTCCTACAACATACATAAAATAATTTGTACCACTAACGAGAGTTGAGTCTAACAAAAATGATTAAATTCTCATAATGTGGCGAATCAATGGTCAAATTCTAAATAAAAGAGGTACTCAGATTTAGTAAATAACACGTTTTAATATGATTACCTTCAATTGAAGGAATTTATGAGACACCAAAACAAAATTACATCCCCTTAAATTAGAGTCCTCGTAACGCCACTGATTTTAGCCAATCCAAAACAAAAGCAGTAAAGAATAAATTCACTATAGCATCCCTAATCAAGATAACAAATGCCAAGAGTTTTCACCATAATCACCACAACAAGTACGGAAGCAGATTTCCTACTGTAACAGCAGGTGCTGTAAAGCATGTCGGCCATCCGATCAAATTCTAGTGGTTGAGATCAAAGTGTGTGAAAAATGGCAGAACAATCTTAACCGTTGGATCAATATTCAATGGTTGAGATCAACCGCTGCGTGAAACTGCGTGAAGCAGTTACAGCAGAGAATTCAGGTCCCACCACACGAATTTTTTCACAACTTCTTGTACTTTTAGATTTCATAGTAAAGATCAATCTCCAGACTCCATCCAAGTGAATTATCAATGCACATTAATATTAGGCTAAAATATGGTTTTAGTCCCTGCAAATATGTCTCGTTTTGGTTTTAGTCTCTGTAATTTTTTTTTTTTGTTTTTGGTTCCTGTAAATATGTCTCGTTTTGGTTTTGGTCCTTGACCCCACTTTAGTGATGATTTGCACACGTGGCACATGATGACTGAACCCATTTATTAGA
>Ga0315913_1007046_pt1 | contig 13555 bp, 7 predicted proteins | sample MpolsnodulesMG_FD_207736 | JGI IMG/M metagenome (GOLD analysis project Ga0315913, IMG submission 207736) | Medicago polymorpha root nodule microbial communities from Los Angeles, California, United States - small nodules | ecosystem: Host-associated > Plants > Roots > Nodule | place: USA... | reverse complement strand
CAAATCATACTTGCAATATAACAACAAAACTATATAAAAAGGCCAAAAAAAAAGAGGTTGCCAATTCAAAATCTGCAAAATTCATACATGTTATATCTACTTAAGGAATTGAGTGCAAGATTATCAATAGTAATCACATTCATATGTCATTTTTACATATTATTTAACCATGTGTATTTGTGTATCAAAAACTTGAGTCTTAGAATGTGATTATAGTGAACTGCAATTGTTGGCTAGAAACCATTTCTTAAAACAAAATCATTGATTTCTTCATCATTGAAAGTTTGTGGTAATAGTTTTATCATTTTTTTATACTCTTGCAGCTTATCACAAATGACAAGTTTGTAAGTGTTTTTCACCGAGTCTTATCACAAAACATAGGCCCGAGAATTTCTGTAGCGAGCTTCTTTCTGAATTCTCATGACCCAATTGAAGGTACATCAAAGGTTTATGGTCCTATTAAGGAGCTGCTTTCAGAAGAAAATCCACCAATCTACAAAGACATTACCATAAAAGATTTCTTGGCGCATTTTTATGCAGAAGGCCTTAATGGAAAATCTTCCTTGGAGCCCTTCAAGTTATGAATTCAACAAGTGAATGCACTTTTGATATAAAGCCATGTTTTCAGCTATAAGTGTGCTCTATATGTATCAAGTTTCTAAGACTGAAATAATTGAATTATCCATGTTTGTTGACATTTTCTGAAATATTTGGAATGAACTACAAAATTATAACCAAGAACTTCTAAACTAGAGGAAGTATGTGACTAAATTTTTACATATATGATGAGGTCAGATAAATTAATAAGTATCACTAATTTTGACACAGTAATTAATTTGTGTAGCAACTTCATGGTGAGAAAATATGGGATTGGAGACAAATTAGAGTATGTTGGTCATATTCGATGGTTCTAGTACTGCAGTGACTGTCTAGAAGATTTTCATACAGTCTTTTTTAACTCTTGGCTAGCTTACAACCTATAAGATATACCATTTAAGAAAGTCTGATACCTTCCTCAGACATAGAAACCTCAAGTCTGAGGATGCAATTCAAAGGTCTTAATATAAAAGTGTCCATCCAAATAAGCCTTAACAAAATTAATTTTTTTAGTGTGTTTTGTTGTAAGGCAGTATAAACTACTCCATGCGATCCTAAATATAAGAAAAAGTTGGGTTAATATAAGTCGATGCATTTGGTCTAAATTTTGGGCCTAATAAATCTTTTTTTGTTGATCAAACTTTCTCTTATATCTAAGATTCGATGCAGATAAAATGGTGAGTTGAATGTTAACAGCCTTGACAAACCGAAAGTAATCATACTTGGACTGAGAATTGCCAAAAGAAAGCAATGTAAATGTCAGCTTACTGTTGATGGTTTCGATGTCATTGTCTTGCTTAAGTCCATAGAAAGACTTTAGCTTGTTGATAAACTGATTTTAGCTTAATTAAATAAGCTCTCCAAAATAGGTTAAGAATGAGGACTTAATTAAACTCACAAAATAACTTATTGAAAGCGTTTTATTCAATTGCTTACCCAAACACACCTTTATTCTAAAAGGACTAAGTTCATAAACATAACTACTTTCAATAGAAATAGTACATGACATGAAAACCGAAGGTAGCCCACATTCAAGATTCTAACGTAAAACAAACATTAATGATTTTTACGAACAACCAATCATGTATACACATATATTAAAGCAGGATGCAACAGAAAATTTGAACAAAGTCAGATCCTTAAGTTGGTTAGACGAATGCTGGTCCTGCAGGGCTAGCGAAAAAAATCTGCAATAACCATGGTTGTTTCTCTGACTGTATATAAGATAAGTTAAGCATGCTTGAACATCTTCATGCTGAGCCAATGGAAGTACACAGCAACCACAAATCCACAATTATAGGGAGAGTCAATGGCACTAAGATGCAACAGTACCTATGAAATGAATACACGTCAGGAAAATAAGGAGGGTTCCTTCCTTTTATGGGAGAGGTACGAGTAATAGCAATGTTAATGTCGATGATGATAACATTTACAGAATAAATAACAATAATAAAGTATAGTTCCTGAAATGATTTTCATTTCCATATCATTCATCACTTGCATAAAGTTTAATTTTCATTTCCCCATAGTCCAAACTCCAAAAGGGGGAGATTGGTGATAGCAGGCAGCACAATGATGCCAATCGCAGATCACATCAAGTAACGGTTTGTTCAAATTTCGCTATGCTACATAGCGCTATAGCGCTGCCGCCACCACCGTCATTTGACAACACTTTGTACTAAATAGCATATCGTAGAACAATAATGATGTTATGAAACATGGCATCCATGGATGAAGGAGAGAAAAGCTATGAAATTGTTGTATTGATAGTAAAATGTGATATTACAAAATAAGGAAGTTATTCCACTAATGGGGTTGTTACAACTATATATACTACTACTTCACTAACTAACTAGTATCTAACATATATCTCTAATAAATGATAAATTCAAATTCTACTGCGCTTTAACGCTGATATAGCCACCAGCACTTGGCAAATTGCACCCCTAACATTGAAAGGTGGACTTATGCGTGGACTCCAAATGATGACTTCACTACACTGAATGTTGATAACAAAAGTCCCCTTTGTAATCACATACATGAGCCTATTCGAGACATCGAAATCCTTTTAAAGAGGTGATTGGGGATGTAAAAATTTAACTGACTTAGCTAGCTAGGGTTTGAAGTATATTGACAAATGAGACAACTTGAACCATTCACTTCATGGAATGGAAAGTTTCATAGCTGCTTATAGGCATAAGCATTAACAATCTACTATACAATAAACAAAGAAAAACAACAGGAAGAAATTATTTTCACCTTTTCTCATTTGTACAATGTTGTCAATTGCGGAAAATAGTGGTTTGTTCAAATTCCACTATGTTATAGGGATATTGCTCCACTGTTCAACAACACATTGTACTAAATAGTGTATCACACAACAATTTGTTCAAACTCTGCTACGCTAAAATGTTGCTATAACTGTTATTTGACAACATTGTTTCTTCAGCATTTTTCTCATTTGTACGACATAAATATAACAATCGAAGTATTTTCTCACTATTTGGTTAGGCTATATGGTTCAAACAACATCACAACATCCTATCGTAAATCATCATATTCACTAACAAACCATTTAAATCCTTCTTCATAGTTTAGCTTATCCTCAAATAAAAAATAGTACTTTCATTTTTCTCCCTACCACCAAAGCTGTATAAAACAAAAAGAATCACCTAACATAATAATTTGACAACATTTTCCTTCAAAAATAATAATAATAATAATTTGACACCACATTGTTTATAATTTATAAACTATTACCCAATAAGACAACACTATATAACATGTTCAGGTTGTAAAATAGACAAAACAAACAAACAAACATATAATGCAATTTCAGAGTAAATCAACATTTAGGTTCTCTGAAATTGTAACGATCAAGCAATTTAGTCCGTCAAATTTACGAAATAATTAACCCTTACGTTGAAGAAGGTCAATCAATTTAGTCCCTCCATCGAAACCAATGAAAGACCTACGTAGTGACTTAAATAGTCTCTTGTTCCATCAAGACAAACACAAAAAATTTAAAATCTTGGTGTTAAATTTGACAAAACAACCAAACTTACGGACATTATTCAATTTAAGGTACTAAATTGTTATTTCATAAATTTGAGGAATAAACCCAAAATCCTAAACCCTTATAAATCTCAAAAGTACTGTAACTAAAAACTTAACATTTATTATTGGATATAATTTTGGCTTTAGAAAAGACAAGCTCCTTGGCTTTCTTCATGAAAAACTGAACCTGCATTCAGTTGGTCGCAATGCATCTCACCTGGTTTGGTTAAACATTACAAGTTTCACATGCTTTTGTTGTTTTTCTAGTAATGTATATACATGCTCTTGATCATCATATGCTTAAATGACTCAAATATACACTACAAATTATAATAATAACTAACCAAGCTTAGCCTGGATTGTAAAAGTAAAACTAAATGACTCATAGTTAATTATGATTCTCCATTTATTGTAATTATGCTATAAGTAATTAGTATTTATGTGTAATTATTTCTTGTGTTTCTTTGTCTCCAATCCTATAATATAAATAGGATCACCTACTTGTACTTGAAATATACAATAAAATACAAATGTTCTTTTATATCTTTTTGAGTTTCTACTGAAAGCAACATTTCACAACTTTAAATTGAAATCTTCAACATCAAGAGAGGAGAATGTCATCATGAGAACATGCAGAATGTCATGTCATAGCTTGATTGCTGTATCAAAACTAAATTACATGGAACATTCCAAATGAAAACAAAAATTATGACATTGTGCTTGTTTTTCCTTATTTTGCATCCATTCTATCCCTCCAATACTCCTTTCCAACTGAAAAGATACTATCTCTACTCTACCTGTCTTTTCCTACTCTTTTGGTACATTTCTTTGCAATCTAAATATTCATATGATATTATATATATTGAGAAATAGCAGTGGAATATATCAAATCGTTTCTATTGCTTATTGCTAGGATTATCTCTTCTAACCCACTGTTGTTGGACCGATTTTCTTGGATGTCTTGCAGTTGAACTAGAATGATGGCCGTTTCTTGGTCTATTCCTTCTTGTACCGGTATTCCTGTTACCACTTGAACTAGGCCCATTTGAGGTCCCGCCGACATGTCTTCCTGACCCAACTGCAGGTGGATCTCTTTCTTGTTGTTCAATCTCGTCAGGTTCCTTGGTTGACGTGGGCGCTGCAACCGGTTGTTGAAGATACATACCAGGCAATATTACTATATCTTTTTTAGGTTCAATCAAACCATTGTTCTCCTTCTGTAAACTTAAGATGGCTTCAAACCTTTGTTTTCTGATGATCTCATTCTCCGATTGAAGGATTTTTTCATCATTATCGACTTCATCGTTATTCAAACTCTGAATTCCAACAGAAAACAGGGATTAACTTCAATAGTAACATAAAATATACTAATTTTGAAAACATGAATATTATGCTTCAATTCTTCAACCAATTTTTGCCTCAATATCAAGTTTTCAGTGTTAACACAATCCATACATTCCAAACATGAACCCTACGAGACTACAACTAAAATCAACTCTCGGCTTTAAGACTTCTTATAATCTAAAATTTCTACGAGATAGGAAAAACATCACTTTTGTTTTCAACAATACAACTTACAAGGAACATCCTTTGCATATATATATATGTTTGTTTTTTCAATTATTCCATTCTACAACCTCAATATTAGATTCAATGCATTAAAGGGCAGCCAGGTGCTATAATGTTTATGCTATGTGTGGGGTCCAAGGAAGCAGTTAGAAACACCATGTAAGAAAAAAAATTAACAGGTCAAAATAACTGAAATAATATTACATACCAAACAAGCAGAAACCAATAATGAAATTTTTATTTACATTTCATGCTAAATAACTTACCACTCTGGAAGAATGTGAGCCAACTAGGTCAAGCACATGGTCCAAATCTTTGGCATGAAAAGGCTTGCGACAGACAGGGCAGTTTCCAACACCCTCTTCCAATTTTTCACGATTACCTAATAATAATACCACAGAAATTCCTCATGAAAAAATATTATTCTATGTATTTGCATGGTATTTACTAAGGTTGCAATAAAGCATGACGATAAAGGCAGATTTTCCACAGTGAGAATAGAATATAAAGCTACTATCCTAGGAAAAGATAAGTGGTAAACAACAATATCAAATTTTGGGCAATTGAAATAAATCTGTGAAGAGTTCCAAGTAATGAAGTTGAACCATTAGAACCTATAGAAGATTTCCAAAATCTTCATTCTTAAAAGAAAATGGAAAATTATGAAAGTATTTAAGAGCCAACATTGTTATATGAAGATGTTCAGACACAGAATATTATATTATTAGTCCTTCAAGCTTCTATATATTAACTGTACAAAAGAATAATTTCATACTGAATACTACATTTACACTTGTCGTCAAAAGTAACTTTACAATTATACATACCCCGGCTACGATTAGCAGTTGCATTATCTGAATTGGGAGAGCTTGTTTGTTTAGAACTTTCAATCCAATTCCACCATCTAATGATACATTCACTGACAATTATTATGGACACAAATTGGAAGGAAAAATTAGATATTGAAAATGCAATGTTAAACCAATATAAAGTTAACTTCATAGAGGTTCTAAAAAAAATCAAATATAATGAAAGAATTGAACATCGAAGGATAAAATTGACAGGAGCCCACCTGTGAAAACAATGAAAGCAAGACATTAACTTCATAAAAGGCAAGGTTTCACTTTGGTGATCTTCTGTGACCAAAGGGAATAAACACAACGGGCAATCACCATCAGGATGATTCATAGATGAGAGTTTCTCTACCGCTTCCTTCAAATATATTTCAATAATCAATTATCGATCATTATTGCACAAAAATTTATATTTGACATGCTAAATGTATTTTCCAGGTCCACAACTTCCATGCTATCCAAAGTGTTAATAAAACTATAAAGCAAAAAATTATGCATTACACCAGAAACATATAAGTAGGAAGTTACATGAAGTGACTATAAATGAATGAATCTGCACTCCCACAAGATTAAGTAGCATTTCAATTGTTGATATTCTTCATCTATGTCTTCTAACCTAAAATTCATTTTACTTGGCAACTTTGGAAGCATATTAACTCATTTAGAAGGATAAATATAACCTAAAATACTTGAGGAAAGGAACATCGCACGTTAAAGGTAGATAGAGGATCAACTATTGGAGTTAACTAATTTTTTGTGTAACAACTTAATTAAGTACTTATGTATAAGTGTTTATGTATAACCTATTTCGATAACACAAGACCGAATAAAGTCAAACTGTTTTCATATAAGCTATAAGTTGTTTTCACAAGCTATCCTGGAAAACTTATGGAAATAAATTGAAAGCATGTTATGAACAAGTCATAAGTTGTTTCCATAAGTTCTTCCAAACAGTCTCACACAGGTTTTATGCCAGTAGATAAACTCAATAGTGTTAAGAGTCCCACATCGGATAGGTGATGGCCTGACAATGTGTTTATAAGTGGGGGCAATCCCCACCTCACAAGCCGGTTTTGTGTGGTTGTGTTAGGCCCAACCACGATTTCTAAGATGGTATCAAAGCCTCTCCAAGATCCATTGGGCCACCTGCTATCAGGTTTCCGCTATCAGGCCACCCACCATTTATGTCCACGAACCAAGCCCAATAGTGCTAGTCGTGAAGGGGTGTGTTAAGAGTCTCACATCGGATAGGTGATGGCCTGACAATGTCTTTATAAGATGCCCTAACTATAGATTATATGATTATCGACAAACAGGGACATACAAATATGAAGTAAAAGCATGGCTATTATTGTTTCAAATGATGCATCTTTATCATAAATAAAGCAATAATTTGATTACCTCACAAAGAGCTACAAGCATTAAGCCAGGGGAAAGCTCGTTGGCTTTACTTTCTATGTGATTCAATAAATGCTTTTGTCTGTGTTGGTCCAAACCCTTGCAATCCACAAGAGCAACAAAAGGTGGTTCTTTTGGATACTATAACAAAAGAAAGAAGGAAAAAAGTACATAAGCTCGTGCCAAGTAATTTAGATATGAGATTCAATTCAACAATCACATATTGAACATAGACCCTGTTTAGAAAAACAACTTAATTTGCAGCTTATAGCGCTTATGTCAAGTGCTTATGTATATGCTATTTCTATAACAAAAGATAAAATAAGGTTAAATTGTTTTCACATAAGCTATAAGCGGTTTTCAAAAGCTTATAACATGGGCATAGTTTGGGTAAACAACTTATTTGCAACTTATAACACAAAAATAAGCTGAAAATAGGTTATAACACGGGCTTTCTTTGGATAAACTTATTTGCAACTCATAGCACAAGCGCTTATCATGGTAAGTGTTTCTGTATAAGCTACTGCTATAGCAAAAGCTCAATAAAATTTCTTATAAGCTGTTTACATACACTATCTCAGAGAATTTCTGTATAAGCTACTGCTATAGCAAAAGCTCAATAAAAAATTTTATAAGCTGTTTACATACACTATCTCAGAGAACTTATGAAAATTAGCTAAAAACAGCTTATGAACAATGTTATAAGCTGTTTTCACAAAACAATCTCACAAAACTTATACCAGTAGATAAACTCAAATAAGATAACCTATATCCATAAGTCCTCTCAAAGTGCTTATAGAAGTAGATAAGCTCAAACAAGCCAGTATAATGTGATAAGTTGCTTTCAAAAGTTCTCTCAAGAGTGCTTATGCCAGTAATTAACCTCAAATAACTCAATAAAATGCAAACAATAATACTCTAACATACCTTTGGTGTTGCTTTAACCTCAAGAACAATTTCTACAAACTGCAGAGAAAGATAATAATAAAAAAATAAACTTTTTGATTTGGGGGTGAATGAATTATTGAATATTACGAAATTGAGATAAAGGGTCATCGAAAATTGAATAACCTGATCATAGGAAACATCAGCGGTTCGGGGTTTGAGGGATAAATGGAAGTGAGGAGGAATGGAAGAGAGAATGACACAATCAGTTTCATAAACAGCTTTCATAGCTTCAACTTCTTCACCTACTTCTTCTTCATCTTCTTCGTAATCCATTGTTCTCTTATTTCTGAATTATCAACAGAAAGAGAAAGTGGAAATTAACGTCTATGCGGCTGTCAACCGAGTTATATAGACAGTTTTATATTCAAAGTATATTTTGGTTATAGGGCAACAATAATTGATTTTGAAATGAGTTGAAAATAAAGTAATTTGTATTTGAATACATATATGAAAAGTGAGTTGAATTTTACATTTGCGTGTATAAATCAATTTTAGAATCAAAAGTTACAAATTCTAACGTCAAGTATAATCAATTTTGCTCATTCTTACATTTGTCAGTTTTGCGAGAATGAGATAGGCTCATGTTTCAACACATGCAAATAATACAAAGTCGTCAGAAGAGATACATAATATATAACAAAGCGAGTCATCACGATCTTATAAAATGAGTAAAATATTATAATTCAAATACATGTGACATTAACGACATGTGCCTAAACAACATAACACATAACCACCTAAATATTTTTTTGATGCATTATAATCATCAACTACTCAGATTCGTCTAACTTTTGGTTGACATAGAAAGAGAAGTCACCTCTTGATAGAACAAGTATGTTTGAAGAACAATTATATGTAATGTGTGTATCAATGTGTAGAACATACTTTTAGTATTGAACTCAATCATAGCGTTGTTAGAAGCAAAGAAAATTTCATTATTCCTCTGAACTTGTTTGTTCAATGGGAATGTTGCAATTTGGATGGGATGATTCGTAGGGTTTTTGGCGATTTGACATGCAACAATTTAGGTGAATTGACAATCCAGGAATGAAATCATTTTAAATGATGTGAGAAGAGTGGAGGATACGACAGAGGAATCAAAGTGTTATCTTGACATTGAAGTTTGAGTAAACTAAAATTTCCAACGTGTTTGTATTATGAATAGTGTTGAAATTCGAAAGATTGTTTATCAAGATAGTGGTGGGGTAAGGGAGCTTGGTGCTTATGGTTTAGGTTTTGTCATTGATATGGTGGAGTAGGGTGGATTTTTATCATACTATGAACTAGAGTGTTGCTTCCGTTTGTTGTTGTTTTTTGTTTAATATGGGAGTGGTGCGGTTATGTCCCCAAAGGCAGTGTGGTGGTCCTGTTTTTGTACATTCGACCTTATCGGGGAGGACATGTTTTGGTCAGGCCCATCTTGTATTGTATTTTCTTTGCATCAATCTATACTTCTTGTATGGTTAAGTTGCTTAAGAAATTTTGCTGATTAAAAAAGAATCTAAGAGAAGCATATTTTTTTAGTTTACCCTAATGGTAAAACAATTACTCTGCACCAAAGAAATGGAACATTGTTGCGTATGAAGAAAAACAATTGATCTAGACTGAAGAAGCTTAACGTCTCTTTTTCCTATGTTCTTTATTTCGTTTGATTGTCGTTCTTTGTCTGATTTGAAGAACAGTACTGGATCATCTATTCGATGCCTCAAATAGTTGAATTATCTAATTGAAGAACTAGATTATATTGTTTGGTCGGTAGAACCAATTTCTCTGAAGAACTTTGAAGCAAGTCTTAACCAAAGATGCACAAATACCTTGAATATAACATTTCAAAATTCTTTTATAAAGAATCATTTTTGAAATCATCGTAGTTACCTCACCTAATACAAGTAGTACATTAGCACAAGTTACACATGAAAATAATGACAAAATAATAAAAGTTATGTGTGACATTACTAGCAAATAGCACAAACTCTTCAACAATCACATTTTGAAAAAAGATTATATAAGGTCTATTTGTGACTTTCACATCCTATTTTCTAAAGAAATATCTTATAATCGCAAACACTATCGTTCCAACTAAGTGAAGACCTAATTAACGCATAGTCCAAAAAATTCAAATACAACTACATTTAAATAGGTTCATATAAACTAAGTTGAAGCACATTTACATAAACTTACTTCAAGTACCACTTATACGTTCTTGTCAAAAAAAAAAGAAGTACATTTACCTAAATCAAGCACGTGCAATCTCAAATTCAGTAAGTTTATGCTAAGGGTATTTTGGGAAATATATTTAAATATTTTGAGTTTGAGGTTGTACCTAGGAAAAACATGGGTGTCTTGTTTTTTGAAGTGGAAGAAGGTTAAAAAACATTACAAAATCCTGTTCCTATCTCTGTTGTGGATTGAGGAAGGATGATGGGTGCTATCAGTATCATGGCTCTACCACTCGTCATCTCCGTTTTCAAACCTCTCTCCACCACCACCCGCCTCCACTCTACACTCTTACGCCGCCGTCGTTTCACTACCACTACTCTCTCCGCCACCATTTCACCTTCAACTTCTCTCTCTCAAAACTCTTCTACTTCTTCTTCTACACACTCCAACAATTCTTCTCCTCACAACCATTCATCTCTCACTTTTCAGCAAGCCATTCAACGCCTTCAGGTCTTAAACATTCAACAATCCCACTTCACCATTTTTTTTTCTTTTTCATTTTAATAATTTGCAGTAAATTTTGTGTTTTCTGAAGTCTGTGACCACTAAATTTCAAAAGGGTCATTTTATATTTCGCTTTTGAAGTTAAAAAACTAATCTTTTATTGTTGTTGTTGTAGGAATATTGGGCTTCTGTTGGATGTTCTATCATGCAATGCAGCAATACAGAGGTAACTAACTAACTAACTTGCTGAATCCTCATTCATCTATTCAATTGTATTCTAAACTAGCTGTTTCTTTATTGTCATTAGTGCTTACTTGATAGAATATTATAGTATAGTTTTGTTTGATTTTGTTATGCATCATAGTTAATCTCATGTAATGGTAAAATGCTCTTATTGTCTCTGTTTTTTGTTATGATTATTGTTGTTACTGCTACTACTATGACTCTATTTGGATAGACAACTTAATTAAGTTCTTATATCATTAGTGCTTATCATATAAGTGCTTATGTGTAAGTTGTTTCTATAAAGAATGATAAAATAAAGGCAAAAATTTTCATATAAGCTTTAAGTTGTTTCATAAGCTATCCTGGAGACATTATGGAAATAGCGAAAAACAACTTAAATAATAGAACATCCAAACAAACCCTACCGCTGCTGCTGAATTTTTTTTGTTTTAAAGTTGTTTTAATGTGCTGCAAGAGGCATGGCTTTTAATTTTGATCTTCAAATGCTGTTCTAAAAATTTTGATCTTCAGCATGTTGGCTATATTTACTACTTTGTACTTGTGTTATAATTTTCTTTGATATATTTTTCTTTTGGCTATGTTGAGCAGGTTGGAGCTGGGACTATGAATCCTCTTACATATTTAAGGGTTCTTGGTCCAGAACCATGGAATGTTGCGTAAGTATGTTTTAGATGTAAGTTCATTGGTTTGTGCATTGATTTTCCAAAAATATCCATTTGGTTGAATCAAAGAAGTTTCCTGGGATAAAGTTTTGGAAATGAATGAATGTCTCCTTTCCCTCCTAATAAAATGGACTAAAAGTTAGAAGAAATGTGTATGTCCTGTTAGATGATAAGAAGATATCTTATAATATCTTGATATTACCGTTAAGAGTCCCACATTGGAAGTGATATGGCCTGAACAAGTGTTTATAAGTGGGGATAATCCTCATATTACAAGCCGGTTTTAGGGGCTGTGTTAGCCATCCAGTATGTCCTAATCTAATTGCTTACAGGCAATTGAATCGGAATATACAACGAAATAAGGAAACCAGGGAATCTCAACAATGTCTTTAGGAGAAAAACCTTTGCCTCTAAGCTTACTAGAGTCGAGACTCGAGTAGATGCTATTTGGTTTAAACATTTTATTTATTAATTTTTGTTATCCTTACTTGTTAATAACGAATGGGGCGTGTCAGGGTTTTGAATTTGAAATTCCTGGTGTTTTTGTTTTTCCTGATGAAAGGTATGTGGAACCTAGCATCCGCCCTGATGACAGTCGATATGGAGAAAACCCAAATAGGCTCCAAAGACACACTCAATTTCAGGTCAACTTTGATTTTATGTTTGAACTCCGAATTTGAATTCTTAAATTTATTTTCTACGATAACATACTGTGATTTCTATAATTGATTTCTTGGTTACTTCTGCTCAGGTAATATTGAAGCCTGATCCTGGAAATTCACAGGACCTTTTTATCCGCAGCCTTTCAGCTTTAGGTAGTAACTGGCTCTGATATTCTCTGAATTACCAGAAATAGGCTATATTGTTCGATTGTATTATTATTTCTGTTTCACCATTTTGATTTATGTTTCTCTGGTTTTAAGCTGTCCGTCGGCTTAAGCCACTCTCCCCCTAGAATCTACTACTGTCAACAGAAAATCCTCATTGACTCATCAATTTTTTTATTTTTTTTTAAAAGAGACATGATATTTAGGGATAGCAAACAAGCAGATATATTTTATTGATTGTCATGTTCATTCATTTGCCACAAAGCAATTTAGTCTTGTTTTATGGATCAGTCCCTGTTCAGCGTCATAAATCAGAACCCTCTCCTCTTACTGATTTATGGACGAGTCTTGTTTTCAAATGATTGCCTTAGCCATACGAACTAATGAGGCCTGAGCCCTGCCATTAGCATTAAAACTTGGGAGGTAAAAAAAGACCAGAAACAGCTGCAATAACATTTTAAAAAAGAACCGATATCTAAAACTATCCATGTCTTACAGAAGTAACGGGGAATTATAATCTGCAAACCGCAGATTAACACCTCCTCTCCTCTCTCTGATCACACCTAATGACTGACCTCTAATACAAAATTGCCTGCAACCTTTTGTTGTCAAGTGAAGCAATACATCAGCCACCAAAGTTATCAGGAAAGGTGATAAATTGCCTCGCTGCTTCACACTTGCTCCCATTGAAACCAGATTATGTGTATACTTTGTTTATTGTGAAAATGGTGAA
>Ga0315913_1007045_pt1 | contig 13556 bp, 3 predicted proteins | sample MpolsnodulesMG_FD_207736 | JGI IMG/M metagenome (GOLD analysis project Ga0315913, IMG submission 207736) | Medicago polymorpha root nodule microbial communities from Los Angeles, California, United States - small nodules | ecosystem: Host-associated > Plants > Roots > Nodule | place: USA... | reverse complement strand
ATTACCACTACCGAATAGTAACTTAGTAAAAATAATGGTTCTCACTTGAAACACTAAAAATAACCCTCACCATGAAATTACTACTTTACCCTTGCTCACAAAATGACCAAAATACCCCGGAGTCTAAAATGACCATAATACCCTTCCACACCGAAATCCACTAATCCTAACCCAAAATACACACAGAGGCAATTAATCACATATAAGCACATATAAACACACATAAATAAATAATAGAATAAATCTAGCGAAAATCGGGCTGTTACAAAGAGGAGTAATCTTAAATATATATTTTGGACTTAATGTGTCAATATACTAGAGAAATGATATGAAAATTGCTCTTCTCCCAACATAAATTGCTCACCCCAACCGAACTTCCCAAAATGCCCCTATGTGACTTAAGTCACGTTAGATAACAACCTGTGTGACTTAAGTCGCGTTCGATACATCCAGGGTGAGTTAAGTCACGTGGCGTGTATTTAAAAGTCAGAAAATACTTTATTTCCCCATTTTTTCTCATTTCACATCTAAAATCTCTAATAACTCTCAAATCAACCAAATCTCCAATTTCTTCAAGTTCAAATCAAACAACACTCCAATAATAAGTAAGTTTTCATAATCAAGTACCATTAACATTTTATGTTTACATGTTATATTTTTCCTCTTAAATTAGATTTGTTTTAGTCTTAGGGTTTGTTTAAATTTTGATTTTTTTTGGCAAGAAATGATACATTGTTTACATGTAAATGATTTATGTTGCTTAAATATTTAGATGTTTGCATGTTTATGTTGTAGTTTTAGTTTTAAGGTTTATGTATAATTTGCACTCTAAGTGTTTGATGAAATGTTTGAATGAGTTTTTCATTGATTGTTTAATTTCTTATCATGTAGATCTGGAACAATGGACAATTTGTTCACCGCTCAAGTATGTTTCAACGGTGGAAACCCTTATTTGTTCAAGGTTCGGGACGATGTCACGTTAAAAAGATCTGACGTCATCAACCGAATGAAATCAACCAAGAACTCAATCCCGGAGACACAAGGAGGGTGGAAGGCGTTCCATATGGACGTCCCGGGATATTGCAGTCCAACAAGATAATGCTCACAAACGACGACTGCATGAGGAGCATGTTGGCATTGAAGTGTCTTATACTTTGCGTAAAGGTTTACAAATGAAGAGAACACAACATGTATTCTGCCGAATCAACTATATAGATTTTCACATCGAATTCCTTCGTATAGGATGAGTGTAACAAAAGGGAATACATTTCTAAGATGTTGTTTTGTGCTTGATCATGCTCCTCTGTCAATTGAAACTTGTCAGTTGGCAGAGCAGTAGTATTAAGTTTGAGAGAATGTATTGGGATGCATTCCTCTTTGTGATGACTCATCTTATATGAGGGAATTCAATGTGAAAACCTATAAAGTTGATTTAGTAGAATACATGTGTTGTGTTCTCTTCATTCTTTTGAGTATTTAAAGATATTTGCAAATTTTAACACTAAGTATAAGACACTTCAATGCCAAGAATTTCGGCAAACTTCAAGAATTTAATTTAAACCAAACATCATGATGACACCACATATTTAGGGAGAATTTAATGTAATATAACGTAGATGAAATTAAAACTAAATAAAATCGTGTATTTTTTGAATTGATTTCGTGTACTTATGCAACTTTATTCAAATTTATTCAACTTTATTCAACACGCAACTTTATTCAAATTTATTCAAAATGCGCATATCCAAAAACATAAAAAAAAGACATTATTGCAATCCATTACAAAAATATCTTTTAATCTTCTCTCTCGTCACTTAAGTCAATTGTGTTGTTCTCAACAGTTCCTGGGCACCTACTTTTGGTTATTGACCAAAATAACACGCCATTTCACTCCTTCTCAGTTTGTTGAAATTGTACACTGGCACCTTCACATTGCTTTTTTTTTATCCTTCGCATTTGATTTCGTGCCATGTCACAATGATTTTTTCTTTCTTCTTCTCACCCTCCTTTATCAATTGAGCATCACCCTATTTCTCAGACATATCTACACAATGCAAAAAATCAATGGTCAAACCTACTCTAATCCTAAAAATTTGACCACAATTTTACAATTTCTAGAGTGTAACATTTAGTCATTAACAATTTCTAACAATTTTAAACATCTAACAATTTCTACCACAATTCAATCAATTCTACTCTAATCAACAATTTCTACTCTAATCAACATCTAATAATTCTATCAAAAACTAACATCCAAATCAAATCATAAAAACCTAAGTATGTGAAATATAACCAAAAAATCTAACAATTCAATAAAGAAACAATTCAATAGGATAATGAACACTTACTTGATCTTGGGGTTGTAATTGGCGTTGATTGGCTTAAGCTTGGAGAAAATCGCAAGAATGGAGATCAAAATCGCAACAATGGAGTTTTGAAAATTCATATGGCACAATGGTGTTGTTTTGTTTTTATAACATAACCCAACGTGAGTTAACTCACGCTGAAATCAGCCAATGTACCGAACGTAACTTAAGTTACGGTGGTTATACACCTACATGATTTAACTCACGTAGGGATATTTTTGGAAGTTTCTTTGGGAGGGAGCAATTTTTGTTGGGAGAAAAGCAATTTTCAAATGATATTTTTTAGACAACTCCATCTCTTACTCACGTAATGTTCTTACTCTCTTCTTTTTTCTCACTCTATTGTTTTTGACCGATAAAAAGAGAAAGAAAAAAAAAGAAGGTTGTCATAAAGTTATCTATAAATAATTGTACATATATGATTACTCATATGTTATAACCTACATGTTATGTGTGATTACTCATATGTTATAACCTACATGTTATGGGACATGCCCAATCACCTCCCCAACCCCCCAATTTTTATTTTTTTTATTTATAAATTTATCCTATTTAAAATTTAGACACTATCCCAAACATCAAACTTATCATACTTACATTTTGAATAACTCTTTTATACGGAACTTCATTGGTATATGCTTCAATAATAAATATTTACATATTTTATAACTAGGGTATTATACGTTAAAACAAAATGATTTGATGGAATGTCATGTAGTTTTAGAATTCTATGGATTTTTATAGACTTGATCTTTGTTTTGAAATACTCAATGCTAGTAAGTAAATAGTTTTTAAAAGGGATAAAAGAAAAGTCCAAATTTTGCGCATAATTTGAACCCATAGGCTTTTCATAGCCAATGAGGTCAGACAAATGGTTCCTTAATAAATATAATTCATTTTAAAAAAACCATTTGTTTTGCATTCAGTTCCATTTTACTTTGTAAATAAATATGAACCATATAATTGATGTGAATGAGAAAGTGGAATAAACTATGCCATGACAATTATTAAATCCACATTATTTATGTTCTAATTATTTAATGAAAATATATATTGATCCCACAATATGCTCAACTTAACATAAATATGTTATCACCCAAATGGTGCATTATATTCCTAGATAACTTTACCATGGTCTAAAAAAACAATTTTCCTCTTTACTATCACAAAAGGTTACTCCTTCGATTCTTTTTATAAGAAACAAAACACGTAAAATATCGAGACCAAGGAAACACCTTGAAAATAGTCATTTTCATTTAATACTCTTATAAAAAAAATAATCTATGAATACCCCTCCAAAAATTACTCTAGATTAAACCAACTTACATACTTTTAATAATCTCTCTCACAATAAATCAGGGCATAAAAGAAAATTAACATCCAATACATTTAAAAATTGGTTAATGTTTCTTATAAAAAAAGACCAAAAAATTTGACACTTTTGTTTCTCATAAATAGGAACAAAGGGAGTAAAAAAGTAATAAAAATTTTCTTGAAGGAAAAAGTAATGAAAATTTAGTTAAATAATATTCAACTCTTATTATTATTAAGTTTATTGTATGATCTTCTTTCTAAGTATGCTAAAGGAACAAACACAACATATTGATATACTCAAGAGGCATTTACTAATGATTCTAATGTTATGATGGGTTTTTAAAATTTCATAAACGCTTAAATTATTTAATTAATTTTATGAGACTGTGAACTTTATACACTATAAAAAGATCAAATTATATCCAATTTTTTAGATGCAAAGAGGGGAAAATATGACTAAAATTGTGAAGTTTATTTATGTTATGATTATGTTTATTTCCATATTTCTTGTTGTAAGAGTCTATGATTCTATTCCTTACGTTAATTCTGGTCCTTGTGTAACAGATAAAGATTGTCCAAAAGTTTCACAATATAATATTAGGTGTCGTAAAGGCAAATGTGTAAGGATCCGTGTATGAGATGAATGTGTAAGTTGTACAATATATCTTATGCTAAAATATTCCATGAGTTGTCGTTTACTTTTTCTTCATGCACTAAATAATTGTATTTTTTTATCTTCTTTTTTGCCTCTAATTTTATGTACATTGGACTTATAGTTTTGTACTTTACGGTGATGACAATGAAATGAATCAAGGTAGCAAGAGAGTTCAATTTACACTGTCTCCTTATCTTGTAAATTTTTAGATATGACCATGGTGTAAATTTTTAAACGATAAACCAAGTGTTGAACTCAAGGATTCCTTTTACTGTCAAACTTACTCAAGGATTCCTTTTATTGTCAAACTTTAAAATTGAACAATTTAAATGGTTTATATGAATAATATAGAATATGTCATGGACGAGTTTCACTAGGTTTCCACCTTGAATTGACAATTTGTCTGTGACTATTTAACTTCTTTATCGAATTACTACCGACTTCTCTAAAATACTCTTGCCTTAATTCCTTAGTGACAAAGTCATTTTTTTTAAAGACAAACTAGCCCACAGAAATTGATACAGGGGAGAATCGAACATGAGACCATGAGAAGACCGCACTTCAAGATTTAAAGCCAACATCACTAGACCAACACAAGTGGGTTTAGTGACAGAGTCGTTAGTTCTAAAATAACACTTAATGCTAAGTGAAATTAAGATCTAAATTAAACATGAAAGAACAAGAATTTTCAATTGGTTTTTAAGAGTTTGCATATATTCCTAGACTACATAGGAAAAACTTTCTTGTGTCAACGTATTTATAATTCGAATTATGTTTCGCAATATTAACCGTAAATCAGTTTAAATGCGAGCAAGAGATAAAATCATTAAACACATAGATAACAAAAATAATTCAATAAACTTATATAATAATCAAAGATCAAATCACATAATAAAGGTTCTAATCTAGTTATACTCATACCCAACAACGAGGGCTTTAGTTACTCATGATACATAAACAAAAAGCAAATATTAAAGAAGAATTACAAAAATAATTCATGAACGATTCTTGAAAAAAATCATTCAATGATGTTAAGAATAACCTCCTTTGTGTTTCTCTGCTAAAGTCATTAATTTCTAACCAAAAATGTTATTAAAAGATTACTCAAATATGATAAAAGACATATTTATCGTGTAATAGACCCGATACAATGCACTGTGTTGGACGCCTAACACCCAATTATAGGCCTAACATACTCCTTGATATATTTTTTTTCAAAATATATAGTTTGTTTTGAAGTAGGCGTAAGAATATGTCGAGTTCAATTAGACTTTTAAATATCTAACTTTGGTCTGATAATTTTTTTTAAAGAACGAGTCTGGTTAGTAGTTTATCGTGTACTTATTTTCAAGCATAAACCTTGCTTTGTCGAAAGTCTAGTATGACATATTAGTTTACTTTAAAGTCTATTTCATTTGGATCTATTTAAGTAAGTAATCTAATATATATATTTAAATAGAATAGCAAACTAATAGATAAATGACATTAAACTCAATTTTGATATTTAACATGACATTTTAGAGAATCTAATTGTATATAATATTAGAGGAACACTAAGGACACTCTCTTTTAAACACTCTCTCTAACACTCGCTCTCTTATTGAATGAAATTAATGTATGTCCCACCACTTTAAGTGAAACCTATTTTCAAAGTGTGAGACCCACCTTAATTTAAACCAATGAAGAAGTGAGTGTTTGAGAGAATGTTGCTATCACTACTCATAATATTATATTTCATTTCTAGTTTATAATAATACGTTTCAATATATGAAAAGTTGACATAGGTTAATAAACTTAAATTACCGAAAAAATGTTAATGACTCTATAATGTTTTAAGCGTTAAACCCCCGGTTTGATATTTAACATAACATTTTAAAGAATCCAACGGTATGTAATATTATATTTAATTTCTAATTTATAATAATGTTTTTGAATATATGAAAAGTTGACATAAGTTAATAAACTTAAATTACTGAAAATATGTTAGTGACTTTATAATTTCTTTGGTATTATTCATTTATAGTTTATAATAATATGTTTCAATATATGAAAAGTTGATATAGGTCAATAAACTTAAATTACTGAAAAAATGTTAGTCACTTTATAATGTTTTTGGTGTTAAGCCTCTGATTTTTAGGGGAATGTGGCACTAGTAATCTGAAGTTCGGTCGAAAAGTAAGTAAAGTTTGGTTAAGATTTCCACCAGGAATCAAACTCAAATTCTTCCAAACGATTCGCCATAGAGGAAGCTTATTATTAGTATAACAATTATTTTATTCACTGATATTTTTATTTTTTATTTACTTTCACTCATGTCTTTTTTATTTATCTATTTATTTTCATTCATGTCTTCATACTTCATAACATTAATTATATCTTATTCGCTAATTTAAATATGTAAATGGTTGGGGTGTATTTAAATTGTTCGAGTGTACGTATACATGGTTCAATAAAAAATGTGAATAAATTTGATCTTTCATATGCCTTGCATTTAATTTAATTTATCTAAAATTGTATTTTAGATAAAATAATAAGGGTAAAATTAGAAGAAAAAATTATAAGCTATAAGTTCAAACACTGCTTGAAATAGCGTTTGAAAAATAAACTCTAAGCTAGTAAAATAGGCTATAAATTCGTGGTGAAAAGATCGTTACCAAATGGTTTTTTTTGTCAGACAATCTTATAAACTATCCGCTATAAGATATAAACTATAAGCTAACTTCTTGGTTTTGTCAAACAGAGTCATATAAGTTAAGAAATTGAAACGCATGCAACCCCATATCATTAGGCAAGACACTTTAAACTCTCAAATAACGCAAAACATCAATCGAAATGCTTAAGAGAAAGAAAGGAAAAAAAAAAGCAACCAGAAATAAATGATTAATAGTGTCCTCATTTCTGGAGCCCCTTAAATATAGTAACAAATCCAATTTGTTAGTGATGCGACAAACTAAATTGTCTTTGGTAGAAATCCTCTTATTCAAAAGCCTTCAAGCAAATAAAGACACTTTCAGCGGCACCGCTTTGTTCGAAATAATTTTTGAGACATGATCATGATTATGATGATCCACTCGAGTAAATAAGTGATACACGCCTTTTATTGAATAACCATCCTCATGATCATGCTTTCTAATCCATTTGTCTGACACAATTTCCTACAAAACAATATTATCTAGCAAAGAAGTACACTTTTCCACGTGCTCCTCATCCCAAGCAAATAACCTCCTCCACCACCTCCACCCTAGACCAACAATGGAACATCCTCATCTACTGCCAACTCAAACAACCGCCTAAATTTAACCATTTCCTCTAACCAAGGATCATTGGAGAAAGACGTATTTTCACCATGTCCAACTTGAAAAACAACACCATCTGCAAACCAACCGTCCACGCCCGGACCAACACCATCTTTAATGCCTCATAGATATTTCCACCAGCCCGATGCCTTACTACCCCCTCCCTTTATACGCCCCCAATCGACACCATATTTTGCCGCCAACACCTTGTACCACAACCCATCCTGATAAACGCACAACTTTCAGTATCATTCACCTAACAATGGCAAATTAAATTCCCTAATCCTCCACCAATAGGCATACCCAAATGAATTCAAATAAAATCAAATTTGCCTTCAAAGTTCTTACATTACCCCGACTCTTCTCCCACACAATCAATGTGGCATTAGCAAAATGTAGATGTGAAATACACAACTTAGAGTTTGACCGAACACGATAACAAGTGTATAACCCCACTTTCACATATGATTGTAACATCACATTGACACCTTCGATTACTAACAAAAACAAAAAAATGTGATAAAGGGCCCCCTTGACACAACCCTCAACCCATAGCAAACTCATTGTTGGACTGCCGTTAACCAAAACTGATGTCGTTTCCGTCCCAATCATTGGCGTTGCCAGGACCCTAGATCAGGGGGTTCAAACTTTTGAACTTTAATATATATATATATATATATACACGTGTCTTTTTTTTTAGGGATATATGTGTCTAAAAATTATATTATATTTTATTTATATGGTATTGAAAAAAGTATATACATATTCTACAATTTTCCTTTACATGGGGACGAGTCTATGCCCTGAGCAATGAGTGGAAACTTTTTAACTTTAATTAATAATTATAACCTTTGATTCCTTCAAAAAAAATAATTATAACCTTTGATCCTTATTATAAGAAATTGTTTTGAGATTTTTTTATTACTTTTTTTAAAACCCAATATTATTGCAAGCACCTTATAACCTCTTAAGAGAAAGCCGATGCGAAACAAATACAAAATCCCCAGCGCTAAGTAAACAACTTTTTAGTACTATTTATAAGAAAATGTCACAATTTTTTAATTTATAGTTATTAATTATAACACTTTTTCCAACTCTCATTTATTTATTTTTAATATTAGTGAGTGTATTTAATGCTTTACGAATTTTTTTACAAGATATTTATAAACATATTTAAAAAGTTACAATTATTAATAATTGCATGGATTTTGATATTTTTTTTCTTATAGTAAAGACCAAAGTGAGTACATGGTAATATTCTTACATCTATTGAATAAATATAATACTATATCTTTAGCAAATTATAATATAGAGAAAGTCTAATATAGTCACAATCTTAAATAAAATAGATTTAGGCACACTCACCTAAGATGAAAAAACTAAAACAAAAATAAATCAGTCACATCAATTAATATCATTTAATTTTATTCTTATTCAAATTTTTCTATATTTTGTGAGTGTACCCAAACCATTTTGATTTAGGATTGTGTCTATCTAAGACTTTCTCGTGTAATATAATACTATACTATACCGGTAGTAGCTAACTAAATTAGGCACAAAAGAAAAAACTGATTTGAAAGGCTATTGGTGTGTGTGTGTGTGAAAGCAGGCCCAACACTGACTATTGAATTTTGAAATTAAGCAGGTGCAACACTTATTTTTCATTTTCCAGGGGGTTCATAGTGCATAAAATATGAAAAAAATTAGTGTGGATTTCGAAATTTGAGGGGATGCAGTTGCATCCCCTGGCACCAACGTGCCTCCGCCAATGGTCCCAATGACACCATATCCGTCGGACAGTCCATAATCCATTGACACCATTTATCTGGAAAATCCATCTTTAACATAATTGAATTCAAATAATACCACTCCACATAATTGTAGTCCTTTTCAAAAGAGAAATGATATTTGTACAATCATTTTGTGACAAATTTCTCTCTCATACTTACATTATGTTTTTACCTTCTCTCTATTTTTCTTTATAAATTTATAGTTGTCCCAAAATTTATCACACAAATAATTGTTCAAATAACAAATCTCTTTTCAAATTCCACTTTAAAGAGAATGAGATCCTTCTTACATCTTTTGGCATCGCCAATTAATTAACTCATTAACAATAACAATACCATCAATAATTTGTCCCCTTCATGAAGGTTGATTGAGATTCAGAAACAACATTATCGATAACTGATTGAGTATATTAACTAACATCTTCGCTAAAACCTTGTACATACATCCAACAAAAGAAATTTGCCAAAAATAAAAAGTTGTTGAGAGCTTGCCAGTTTTGAAATTAGAGCTATTAAAATGCAATTGGAACCTCGAACCAGCTTCCCACTTTAAAAATCATATTATTGAACGTTTAGAACACAACGCTAATCTAACCCTCCACTTGCGCGGGCTCCTACACGGCTACACCAGTATATCATCATATAAAATGTACCAAAACCAAAACATTGTGTGGAATACAATCTAGCATTCAATTATAAGACCCATCCATACATGATACATAAAGTACCTAATTAATTTACTTGTGCAAAGTAAAATAATCATTTAGTTTGGTCGTTTTATATCTTACTTTGATTTGATGCCAGCTTTGAGCAAAAATATTTTTTAAAAGTTGTAGAACTTAAATTCAGTGTACCTCATGGGCAAGTGCAAGTGCAAGTGCAAGATATATATTGCTATCATTTTCTAATCTTTTTATTTGCTCCTATGTCAACTTATAATATTACCTCGCGTATGTCAGAGAAAAAAATGGTCAACCAACAACACAACATCTATCATCTCTAAGCTTTTCTCCTGCTCCTCCCCATCATCCTCTCAACCTCTCAAGGTAACGTTTCTTCATTATTTTCATTTTCATCTTTCCACTCTCATCTCATTGATTTCATTCCATTCCAGTAGTTATATATATAAAAAAAAACGTAATTTTATCTTTTTTAAAACAAATCTTTTGGTCTTTCAATATCAAATTTGATGTGATTTTGGCCTCAAAAGTAGTAATTATTGTCCAAATTTTGATTTTGAATGGAAAATATCACTCTTAGAACTTGAAATCATTATTTTTAAGGCAGAAAATCTAGTCCGAACTCTGAACCATAATTGTGTCAAATGTTATAATTGAGGACCAAAAAGTTTGATTATAAAAAAGTCTGGCTAACCAGTGTCCTTAGGGCTTAAGACAATAGTTAAGGAACCTATAGCTAACCAGTGTCCTTTGTGCTTAAGACAATAGTTAAGGAATCTACAAATAGAAATTTTGTATTAGAAATATAAGATGTTACTTTTGATCACATCATTATTCCACAATTTTTTTTATAAAAACTTACTTGTTTTGAATGATTAACCAATGCCCTTGGAGCACTAGTTAACATTCTCTTTGTAAAAATAAGAGAGTTAATTCGTAAGCGTGATAAAATTAAAAATCAAAATGCAATAAGCCAAAAATTAATAAACCTCATCTTTTTTAGTTTGAATAATTTGTTGTCTCTTTACTTACAACTTACGTCATAGAATTAAAATCTAACGACCAAAGTATCAAGTATTTTTTTCTTTTCTTTCTAAAAGTTTCTAAACTCGAAGTACCGATTCTTTCATAACTACTAGTAGGGGTGTCTATGACTCGTCAGTTTTGAGGTAAAGGGTTATCTAATGAAAAAATTAAAATAGTACCAATATAATCGGTTTTTGCAAACGTATGATCATTTATTAATGGTGATAACTACATTACCTTCAATAAAAGGTGGATAAATCCTTAAAAAAAGGTGGGTAAATAAGAATTTGTCATATTTAATACCTTGAGAAAGATTTTTTTTTTTTTTTTTATGGAGCATTGAGAGAGATATTATAAGTAACATCTTTGATAATAGACATTATCATTAGTAAGATTCATTAATTATTTGTTATACTTATAGCATGGCCGGACCTTGGGGTGTGCAAACCGCTTAATGGAATTGGGCCTCTCGAAAATATGAGCCTTAAAAATAAATTTATAATCCAGTAGTACTACCCCACTACTCTCCAAGATTCCACTTTCCTTTTCTGTTGTCTTATTTTAGACCTATTAGAATTGGGTCCTCTTGCTTTTGATGTTATATGAGTGTTTTTTTGGGATGGTGGTTTAAGGCTTCTCATGTATACAATAGTGATTTTCACCTTTGGGTGTACAACATATATACGACACCTTGTATTTATCTTTTAAAAAATTTAAATAGAACATTGTTCTTTTAAAAAAAAAATACATTTTTATTTTATTACGGGTCTCTTTTCACTTACAGAGCCGAGCCTTCGGATTCGTAGGAACGACCCGGCTTAATAGTGTGGAACCAGACCAAAAAACAAAGATGATCATAAATGTAAGAGATTCAACGATGGTGCAACCTTTAGATCAGGAGGTTGCACGGCGAAGGGTGTGGAACTCCAATCTTGATTTGAAGGTGCAAGTATTCACACGCGCAGCGTTTACTTCTATAAAACCAACACCACTTCCAATTTCTTCGACGCCAAGATTATGAAGGAAGCTCTGATCAGTAAGGTGCTTGTCTTGTTCTATCCAATGTCGGGTCGTTTGATTTACGACAAAGACAACCGTGTAGAGATTGATTGTGACAGTCAAGGGGCACTCTTTGTTAAGCCGACACTGACTCATTCATAGATGATTTTGGTGACTTTGCTCCCACAATGCACTTGCGCCAGCTTATTCCCATTGTTGATTACTTGAGCGGAATCGAAACGTATCCCCTCCTAGTGTTGCAGGTGTGTTTCAATTTTTCTTCATTTAGTTAGTTATATTGCAATCTTTAATTTGATTTCTTAAATATTACATTTGGATATATCAATCTATTATATTTGATACTTAAACTATAGAAATATAATAAATATAGCTAAACTATTTTGATTTATAAAATTAGTCTATGAACTATCATTCTTTCCTATTTTCGAGAATAATTGATGGACAAACTCGATGAATCGTAAATAATATCAATTTATTTCCTATTTTTCCTTACAATTTTCTCACAACACTATTTAGTTCATCACAAAAAATAATACCAGATTATTTTCTAATATTTTCAAAGACCTATATATAATATCAATTTTCTCCCCTATATGAAAATGTCAAGATAATTATGAAAGATGAAAATGGATATTTACTCTGATTTATTTTATTTTTCTGGTTCAAGAACTATATATAACAGAGTGACAATTTTCTCCGGTATCAATTTTGATATGTACTAATTTTGATGTGCTAGTTTGACTTCATAAATAATTCAAGCATCATTTTATAAAAGTGCATGTTACATATAGGCATGACAATGTGGTGGGGTGAGGATGAGTTTTAGCTTTCTCGTCCCAATCTCCGACTCTCGTATACTTACCGTCACCCTACCCATATTATGTGGGGATGAGAAGTTGAATCTCATTCTCGTCCTCGACGTGTTTGGGTATCCCTATCTCATCCTCATTTTTGTAATAAAAAATAAAGTTCTTTTCAGCCCCATGGGCAATGTTGTAATACGTTATATAGTAATATGTTCACATTAACATTTTATTGATCGAATGATTTGGTTTCTCTAACAAGAGAAATAGGTCAAAAATAAAATAAAAAAATTGTTGAGAGCTTGCCACTTTTGATATCAGAGTTATAAAAATACAATTGGAACCTCCAACTAGCTTCGCATATATTATTACACATTTAGAACACAACGCTAATCTTTTTTTTTTTTAAATGACAAATATTATTTTCGTTGACTATATGCAAGATGCATAATCACTCACGGATTAATAGAAAAAAAAAATAAAAAAAAAAAAAGCAAGATACAAATAGACGCCGCATACAGACACAACACCTCAAAAACAAAGACACACAAAACCAACCCACAATACCTCCGAAGCAAGTAATGAGACCGAACTATACATGCAGAC
>Ga0315913_1007044_pt1 | contig 13556 bp, 7 predicted proteins | sample MpolsnodulesMG_FD_207736 | JGI IMG/M metagenome (GOLD analysis project Ga0315913, IMG submission 207736) | Medicago polymorpha root nodule microbial communities from Los Angeles, California, United States - small nodules | ecosystem: Host-associated > Plants > Roots > Nodule | place: USA... | reverse complement strand
TTCACCAGAAGAAAGTCTACAAAGAAGCTACAAAATTAGGTACTTTGTTTTTAATCTTTTCGTCACTACATTTTGTTTAGAGCTAATATAGTTGTCACATAATATTAATCTCTATAGCACCGACGCTTTTAATTGACAAAGTGTAAGTGTCCCACACTGACACGACACAACATACGATTACATTCAATTATGTCACTTTCTCAAATGTCGATATGTTAGTGTGTATTATTGGGAATTTAGGTAGAATATTGCAATGCAACCGCAATGTGGTTACATAAGATAATAAATATTTTGATTGTAATTGTGAGAAAAAAATGGAGTAAATTATTGTGGAAAACATAGTAGAAATTTGTCTACAGACATTTATTTGTGGAGAAGACACGTAGAAGCATGATTAGAGTTTAACAACATGTGGTTGTTACAAAGTGATAAGAGACTAAGGAGTAAAACTTAATTGCGAGAGAAAATTTACTATGTGTCCAACGTGTTTTCCGACATTGATTAGTTACATGCTAAAGTACTTAGTACTAAACAACAATGGATACTTCGTAAAGTTAATAAAATAGAGTATAGTTGGATTTTTCTTACAAAAACTCTAGGTTGGATTATTAAAATGTAATATTAGAAAAACTTATACGTTGAATAATATTATGACAGAACTAAAATATACAACTGTGCATACATGACTACACAGATTAGATATATAGATAAATCTAGTATGGGATGTATAATTGGTTGGGACTGGTTTAGGTAATCCAATCAGATTTATGTACAATGGTGGAATCAGATAGAGGAAATAAAAGAGTTAGAAATGGTTTGCTCTGAATTTGGTACGTGGTAATTTAGGTGATATGGAAGAAGAGAAATGACAAAATCTTCTCTAGTGCGAACTGCTGTACGGCTGAAGAAGTGGATGAGATTAAGATCATTTCACGGTTAGACTGTGCAAAAACTTATGTCTTTACTGTGTATACTTATGTATTGAGGTCTGTTGTGGGGTCGGCTGCTGATTGGTGGCTGTGTTTTGATTGTTGCCTTGATTGTCTGTCTGTTGTTACCCCTTTGCCAATAGTCCTTCGGGATGCCAAGTCTGTAGTGCTTTGTGTTTAGGTGATTTACGTTTTCCTTTTTGTAAGGGGCAGCTGTTAATTCTGTGACCTGCTAAGGGGGTGTTTTGGAGTAGTTGTATCAGAAGTTTTAGCTACAGTGGCAGTGTTTTTTAGTAGTTCTTAGTTGTTTTTCTTCTATTCAGAATTTTATTTGTATCTTCAATCTCAAGCACAGCTTGATTTGTGAGAGAAAATTTACTTCGTGTGTCCTACATGTTTTCTGATATTGACCCCTAAACAATGATCGATACTTTCTTGTACCGTCGGATAACATGGTTAAAAAAGGATGGAGTTTAGTTGGACTCTTATTAGAAAAACTCTAGATCAGATGATTGAAAAAGTAATATTTAAAGAACTTATAAGTTGTATGATATTACCATTAATGTTATAACTAAAAATTTCAGCTCTTTAATAAAGTAAATCACATAAGTGTGATAGTATTGCAAAATTCTTACAAATTCATGAATTTCCAGAATACAAGTTCATAAGCTGATATCATTTAAAACAAAGAGCTAAATACCTTTAAACATTCAAAATAACAGAACAAAAATATACAATTGTGCATACCTGACAACATAGAAAAATCAGAAACAGAGATTATATATAGAGATAGATTTGTTTTGTGCTGTGTTGTGAAAACAGCACCTTATCACGTCAAGAATGCATTGGTGAAGCACCAATCAGTAGCGAAGAGATGCAGAAGAAAGTTGGAGGGAGATTATTGTCTTGTGTAGTAATGCAGCGGCAAGTTAATGTGGTGCAGCTGTGCGTCATAAGTGAACAGGATTGTTCAACAATGTGTGTTCGCTGGAGGTCACCGGGTCATCACTGAACAATAGATTGTCTTCACAGGTAGGATGGGAATGATGGCAGGGGCGGCTTTGGTTAGCAAGGAAGCATTGAGATGGAGAAAAGAAGTAGAAGCCATATAGTGAAATGTTCTTGTTTAACAATTTTTCCTTTTTATCAAACTTGATTACACGGGCATAAATTTGTGATTGAGTTTGAACGAGTCCACACAATTTCAACTGAGTTCTCTCAAAATTCAGTATGTATGTGATCCAACTAGATTTTCCTACCTACAAACATAACACAGACGAGTTTACTAGTCCACATTTGAGTTTGTTAATCATGCTTCTGATGATTTTCCATAATTTGAAATGGAAGAAAGTATATCTATGATTTTGATTTGTCAATATTAACCATTTTCTCGACATAACTAAGCTTCTAGTCTCATTTCTATGTTGAATAGATCTTGATGTTCGAAACTTCTGTTTATATTGATTTTTCCTATTTATTTATTATATAATTTTATCATTAGGTGATAATGTGAAGCTGCATCAATGTTCCTCTTTGAGTCAGAAGGTACTCTCAGTTACACGAGAATCTACGGATTTAGAACCCAAGGAAAAACATCAGGTCATATCCGACCGAGAGCAGGAATACATGACCATTGGTGCTATAAGAAGATTGAAGCCAACAGTTCCTGATTTGGAAGGACATTCTGTACCGTTGTTTCAGAATAAACTTTGGATTATTCCAAAGGCTCCAACTACCCATGGTAAGGCTGAACTCTTTATGCATTCTCCTGCCTTAAGCCCGTTCCACATTTGGGGTAAGAACCTAAAGTTAGAAAGGAAGAACCGTCCGAGATTTAAAAATACATTAGAGCATGGAATGGTTGATATCTGCTTTGAAAATTGTTCTAGAATGAGTGAAGCTCAGTTTTCTATCGCTTCTGACTTCAAGACTCATTTGGTCGATTATATCGGTGAAAGAGGAGACAATGTACCAAGGCTTTGCTCTAGGTTGCCAGACATAGAAACCACTATATGCCTCAACAGAAAAAGAAAGCGACCAGATAAACATATTTTATGTCCTCAAATTCGCAGAGCTCAAGAAAATGAAGGGTTTGCATGCATCTCAAGAAATACTAGACCTAGGATCTCACACATCAGTATTCTTGAACCAGAAGAAAGTATTCGAAAAGACAATCAGGCCTGCATACACTTTTCTGAAACTAGCATAAACTTCACTGATGAGGCCTGTAAAGTGGATATGGAAAGATGTAAAAAATTGATGTTCCGGCAGTCTTTTACATGTGAATTATCTCCTAGTTTAGCGTTTGGCTTCCATTCTGATAATCATGAGGCTATTGCCGGTGCAGCAAAAGTAAAATCTGTATTAAGATCTAACTCTTTGGTTTACCAGGAGAGACTGCAAAGAAGTTGTCATGGTGATATAACACCTCTTAACCCAAAAGAGTCAGCAAGAATAAAATCATTTTCTGGGGATCGTTTGTTAGAGGGTACAAATTCCTATCAATATGTTGCTTATTCAATACCCAATTTAAAAGTTGGAGAGCAATCAGGAACACATGTTCCCATTTGTTCAACATTTCTGAACATGAAGTTCCCCAAGAATTTCAACCTACCATCAAAGGAACAGTTAATAAAGAAGTTCAGGGTATTTGGCTCAGTAGACTCTTCAAACACAAGTGTCTTTTGTTACACTGGCTCAGCTCAGGTGGCTTTTTTCGAAGAAAGTGATGCAGTTGCTGCCTATCAATATGCCAAAAGGAAGGTCTGGTTTGGTGATGCTGGTATCCGGTTTTGGCTACATCCTTTTGAACACAAACGAAGAGAATTGAAGAATTTATATCATGTGCATCCATCAGCAAAACTAACAGGATCACCTCTGAAATCATGTCTGAAAAAATCCAATTCCTTGAAACCGGAAAACAGAAAGAAACATTATAGGGTAAGATTTACAATAGAAACTTAGTTTGTACCAATTTATTGTTTTAAGCATGTTGTACGCTATTTACAATAGAAATCTTTATTCCTTTTTTACTATGGATAATGAATGCCAACAGCTTTATTTAATATCATGCAAGTACTCAATACTTCTAGTTTTCTAAGTCACCAAACAAGCCGTGCAAATAATACTTTAATTTACTAAGAATTTCGAAAGCCAGAAGCTTATTTTAATATCATGCATTAGAACTACTAAACAACTTCTAGTTTTCCAAAGTTCATCCATGCTTGTGTTTGAGTTTCAATCTGCAAATGTTCAATGCAGCTCAACATGAAAGAACTATGCAGCTTATGAACCTTGGGGTTAACATTTCTTACAGTCACTGCATTATGTTCGTCTAAGCCATTGAATATAGACCTGAAAGCTCACATAATTATTTTGTCAAATTAGGAATTTAAAATCTGAATCATTAGATCTTTATCAACGGTCAAGATCACCGACTGTATTGAGTGTTGACTGCACTGATTATAGGAAATCCTTTTATGTAGTTCAGCCAAAGGAGGATTTACTTTCACATTGAATGAATGTAAAACCAAACAAATCAAACAATTACTCATATAGATTAGTGAAACACTGTTATAAATGGTTTTGCATAAATGAACTGGTTTATTCCAATAATTTTTTTCAAAAGACATCACTCATTTTATTTTACCTGTTAATTTATAAAATACATAAAATTTGAAAACATATCGGTATTACATCAAATATTCAAATGGAACTAATCAATCCAAACTCAGCTAATCTACTCCTAAGTTCTTCACTGCATATATGATCTACACTGAATCAAAACCCAAATTTGCATGATGCAAATTCCAACAAGTAGTCATCCAAACTTAAGTCAAGCTGCTATCCAATGGTATTGTTGTTAGGATATTGTCCTTTGCTGACATTCAATGGCAACAAACATTCCCAGTTGCTATAATATTTCACCTCTTTTGCAAAATAATATTAATATCAGTGCAACTGCTCTGAGGGGGGTTTTCTTTCAATCAGGAATGGTTTGAATGTCAACAACAATGCAAGTCCTTCAATAACATTAAGCACAAAGAACACCAGATAGGGGCCTGCAGTTGAATGTTCAACGGTGAGTTTCAAGTAATATAGATAGCAAAGATAACATGTTCCTTTACTCTAATGACTCCCTAGTTTATAAATATGTAGCATTGAATCCTTCGATTGAAGGCATGTCATGTGTCGGTCACGTGTCAGTGTCCGACACCGACACCATATTGGCCCATTGTGTTACATTTAGGGCCCGTTTGTTTTGGATTTTTTTGATCTAAAAAAATCACTTTTTTATTTTAGTAGTGTTTGTTTTAGATTTTTAAAAAATCCATTTTGTTAAAAAAATCATTTTTAGCCTCAAAATGAAAAGCTATTTCAAAATCTATTTTTTTCTAAACATAAGGAACTCAAGTGTAAGAGCTTCAAATCTTTAAAAAATGGTTTTTATGATAGTAAACAAACAGAAATAGCTTTAGATTTTTTTTAAAAATCTCCAAAAAAAAATCTCTAGATTCTTTTAACTCAATTTTTTTTTTTAAAGCTGAAACAATCGCACCCTTAGTCACTTCTATTTTTAAAATTATTATCAATGTCTATGTGACAGTTTAGAGTTTGGTGTCTATGTATGTGTTTGTCTCAATGCTCTATTTATTGTTGATCACAATCATTCTATCAACAAAACAAAACCAAAAACCACTGCTGAAGACAGTAGAGCAGGCTGTTCATAAATGTTACTCAATCTAAAGTTGCAGTTCCTTTCTTTTGCTTTAGCTCAAAGTAAGAACTCTTTATGCTAGAAACAATATTTCAAACTGTGGTAGCGGTTGTAACTGCAGTTTTGTTGTAATATTGTTGAAAAATGTGGAAAAACAAATGCCATTGATTAAGCTACAATTGCAATTCTGAACCTAAGATTGAAACTGTGAGTAGAGAAAAGATGAAGCTTATATTTTTTGTATTACCTAATGAACACACCATGATTGGATAAAACACTAATAATTACACTTAATTTGACTATGGATTTCAAAATTCAGCATCTGAAATAGAAACCACCTCAAACAAGTTAGTTGAGAGTCATACCTGGGAGGAAAGAAGCATCCATCCTCTTTTGTGACCAAGTTAAGCTGCAGTTAGCAAGATCAAAATAAGAACACTGCATCTTAAATTAATGCTATATGATATACTACAATTCTCAAAATATTTTACAAATGTTTCATTTGTTCAATGCAATTAGATTATGAAACACTGACACAGAACATTGACACATCGACACTGGTCATAATTTGCCAAAATATGAAATATTTGAATGGGTCAGTTAGTGTCACTGTCGGACACTGACATGCGTCAGACCCCAAACACACCTTCAATCTGAAGTGTTACATAGAAATTAGATCATAAAGTGGACAAAGTAAATCTCCATTGAATACTTTCTTAGTAAAATATGCAATGACAAGAAATGGACTAGTTACTTCTGTTTGAACTTGGAAAAGTTTGAACACATAAAAGACACAAATGAAATATTTTTTATAAGTCAAATAGAGTGTAACAAAATCAAAGGGATACTCACATTGCACCGCCTCCAGCTGGACCAATTACCTTGCATGCTGACATAGCAGTTATGCAAATGCCATTTGCTACCCCTCTTTGATGTTGATCCTGATTTCCAAAAAAAAAAATAAGTCATATATCTTGTTGCAATTCCATACAGAACTTTTTCAAGGCGAAAAAAATCTGAAGAGTAGAAATAAAATCTTACCACTGCTTTATTTTGCAGAATGAATAAACCAGTAGAAATTATCTCCTAAATCCATCAAAACGAATACGATTAGGCAAGTTCAATGAAGATCAAATTTTTCAATAAAATTAAACCGAACTCCTGAGTTTTAGCAAAGTCAATTTAACTCCTTTTCGACCTCGATATCACTCGTTGGTTGTATCGAGATAGAGTTTCACTTACAATCAAAAGATTCTTTAAAATGGAAGCACTATATATCGATATGTACAGTGTAAAGCCTGACAGCATTGTCATGAAGGGGAAGGTTTGCAAGATAGGTATCGATAACACCTACAAATATGTCATAAAAAGACATGTTTTAAATTAAACAAAAAATGAAATGTTGAATCCGAGTATTTGTTACAAAAGGTGGTGAATGCTAACCCCAGCAATGCGAGCAAGAACGATAGGTCCACAAATTTTTTGCACTGATTGATATAAGCCAAGCTGGAACATTATAATACCTACACCTGAACAAGTTTAATATGGTTCAAGTGTAGTCAGATTATGTCTACATAAAATCCATTTTTGATTCTTTGATCAAGTAGCGTCATGTCAACCCGTAAAAGTTTATGTGCAAGTGCTATCATTCCTTGGAGATAAAGGGTTCGGAAAGAAGGACTGTTCCTAATCTTAATAAATATCTAGAGTAGAGATTCATAAATGTCAAAGATGTACCTGATACTGCAAGAATATTACCAACATCATTAGTTCCCAAGTTCAAACCGCCTAACCTTCGAGGACTTTCAGCCCATAATGAGAAAATCTTCAAAAATAAATTGTAGAATAATATAAATAGATGCACATATTGATGAATAGTGGAATCAGTAGCAAGTCAAAACTCAAAACAGAAACATCTTTAAGTAGATATAATATAATAATACCTCTGCAAAAGCAATATCATGAATCGCGAAAACACAATAAACAATGATAGATGACATTAATGGCCAATTTTTTAGGAGGCTTTCATCTTTTTTGATTGTCTTATTTTTCTCATCCTCATTGGTTCCATTTTCTAAAGCTTCAATTTTGTTGGTCGATACTTTGTGATTATGAAGTGTCTCCTACATTGATGCAGATGTTTTAGATTTACTACTGATAGGAGAAAACCACATAAAAAGGATATTGAAATATGGTGACATATCATCATAATATTAACATCAGAATAGAAGTCACATAACATAAAGAGGGCAACTATATATGTGATAAATGAACAGATAAAATGTTAGAATTCAAGATACAGACCGGTAGCCAAATGCAGGAAATTGCTACTGCAAATGCCATAGCTGATACAATGAAGCACGGCAAGAAGTATGGAAACCTGTAAGGTGGTTTAAGTTTTGACAAATGAAACTTAGTACAATGAATAACAATGAAAAACAGAATAGAGGATTAAAGTTTGTAATAAGACAAAAAATAATCCACTTACTTATCCCAAAAGGAATCCTTTGGAAATATATTTGGATATTTCTGTACTGGCTGTGAAACAAAGTTTGACAAACTATTAGAGAAACAAGTGACAAATGCTTTGTATTCATTTTCTTTTCCCAATTTGGAATAGAGTATTTATAAGGTGTCAAATTCTGACTTTTCATCTTCGAAAACGAATTAGTAGTATTAATAAGGTGTACATTTTGAAAAAAATAATAATAAATGTAACGAGTATTTTGAAATAGAGCTAATAATTAGGGACAAGTTTTTCCAAAAAATGTAACGAGTATTTTGAAATAGAGCTTATATTTAGGGACGAGTTTTTCAAAAGAAACGAAAGTTTATATTTAGATCAAGGTAGTGCCTAAATTTGGGGACACAAATAGAATGGCAACTCATGTCTTGCAATACAAGTTATCTTACATCCATGTTAAAAATCCATGACTTTTTCGGAAGTATTTTATCCCAGAAAGAAAGAAAATATTACCTGAGCCAAATAACCTCCCAATGCTGGTCCAAAGACCAAACCTACTCCCCAAGCAGCTGCAACCTGAAATCAGATTATAGTTTGAATCATTACAACAATGGTGATGTGCTATGAAGTACGAACACTCCTCGGATTAGACGTGTCATGGTGTCGGACACGTGACACTGACACGACAACGACACATATCATTACACTGAATTATGTGATTTTCTCAAATTATTAGCGGTATCGGTGTGTCAGTGTCCATGTCGTGTCTGGTGTCTGTATCCGTGCTTCATAGTTGATGTGGTTCAAAGAAATGATTAACAAAGGTTTGTGAGACTTACTGTTGATTGTCCTAAAGCTTGGTATTCTTCTCTAAAAATTTCAGAAGAATAAGCCTATTAATGAAGGAGGTTATTATAAACAAATTATCAAAATAAACTGAGATATTCAAGTATACAAATCCAAACATTTAATATAGTGTTTTGAATGATACCTTCATTGGTCCAAGCAAACCATTTAAACCTCCAAGAACGAATCTCATCGTAACAGCCATCCAAAAACTTGTGCAAAGGCCAAATAGTGTGTTGAAAATTACACTGAAATCAAATCAGCATCATTGATATTATAAGAAGATATTTAAGCCCTTTTTGGATAAACAACTTAATGAAATGCTTAAAGCATAAACACTTATCATATAAGTACTTATGTTTAAGTTGTTTAGATAAAAAAAAATAGTCATTTTTTTCATATATACAAGTTATGAGCTGTTTTCACAAGCTATTCTGTACAACGTATGAAAATAAGTTGAAAACGGCTTAGAGACACGTCACAAGCAGTTTCTATAAATTCTCCCAAACAATATTAAAAGTCCTAATACTAGTAAATAAGCTCAAATTAACTCTTAGTGCGCCTCAAAAGAAAAAGTATCCACCTCAGTTGCATATATACTTACACAGAAATAATTCCTATTATCACAACAGGTTTTCGACCATAGCGATCGGCTATCATTCCCCATAATATAGATGTCGAAGCTCTACCAAGCATGTAAGCAGATCCTATAACATTTTCACAATCACATGTAGATAAGAAATAAAGATCTTATGATTATAACAAGACATTAAAGAAAGTAATGCAATTAATCTTACCTACATAACCAGCATAGGAACTGATATCTTCTTCTGTTTTAGCAATATTAAAATCCTTTACCTGATTATATATTGAGGATATATATTATTATCAAAAGTAATTAAGATTAATTATAGTATAATGATTTTGTGTATTTCATAACAGGCGAGAAAAAGCAATAGATCAAATTCAGATTAACAATTGCAAGCCCTTAAGTATGTAATTATCAATTAAATTGTGAATTATATTGTATTCAGGAATAACATTGAAGGAAAATTTATATTCTAAGATAATATTTTTGATGAATGCTTCTGAGGATTAGCTGTTAATGATGTAAGTTCATGATAGTACTAAACAATTATATTTGCAATTTTAAGTTGCTACTTGAAATTTGTACTTATCATTGGAAAAAAGTTCATCGATAAGACCATAACTTCATCACAGGCAGGTTAATATAGAGGTCAAGGGTTCTTCAAAAAGCTAAAACAATTTTGAGTTTGTAGCAGTGTCAAAAATTTAAATTTAATCGAAATTGCAATTCGGTCACGATCTTTGATATTGAAGACAATTTTGACTAAATGCGGCTGATGCAACTGCAATTACGGTCACAAAATAGGTATGAGACCTTAAAAATTTTATACAGAAGCTGCAATTCCAAACTGAGCCATGCAGACACACACTATCGCTCGCGCTCTCACAGAATCAGAATCAAGAAGAAAGAACTCTCACGGAGAACAAGAAGAGGAAGAAGAAGTGGATCTTCGTGAAGACTTTGACCGGAAAGACTATCACCCTCAAGGTTGAGAGCAGTGACACAATCAACAACGTCAAGGCCAAGATCCAGGACAAGGAAGGTATCCCCCTGACCAGCAGAGGTTGATTTTTGCTGGTAAGCAGCTGGAAGATGGTCATACTCTTGCTGATTACAACATACAAAAAGAATCAACACTTCACTTGGTCCTCAGGCTCAGGGGCGGAACCAGGATTAAAGTCAAGACTTTAACTGGTAAAGAAATTGAAATTGACATTGAGCCTACTGATACTATTTATCGTATCAAGGAACGTGTTGAAGAAAAAGAGGGTATTCCACCTGTGCAGCAGAGGCTCATCTATGCTGGTAAGCAGCTTGCTGATGACAAAACAGCTAAAGAGTACAACATTGAGGGTGGTTTTGTGCTTCACATGGTGCTTGCATTGAGGGTTGGTAATTAGTAAGGTAGAATGCACATTCGATCTCAAGAAATTAGCTTGTTCAGACTTGGTCACTTTCTAGTTCTTGGTAAATGTTAAAAAATTGCTTCTGAACCTAAAGACATGAAATGAACCTTCTCATGTCAAAATTTTACATGACATGAAACGTATCGCAAGTAGGCAGCTAGATTGATGAGCTGAGGGACATCGAAGGAGTACTAACTAGGAGATCTACAGTCCAAAATCTGAAAAATTAACATAACTCACTAACGTTTACCTATCCAAAAAACAAAAATGACATGTAACATGAACATTTCATGTTTTATCATAGACATGAAATATGTGACATGTTTCCAAAATTTGTGAATATTTATTACAAAGATGGACACAACCAATTTTCACATGATAAAGTCAAAATCTAAAGAAACTTTTAATATCTGAAATGAAAATTCATGTAGTAATAATGTGAGATAAAGACATAACAGAAAACAATAACTATCACTCACCATGAAATAGAGGTATGGAAATAGAGATGCTATAGGAAGAGCTGTAACAATATCACAAAAGAAAAAAAAACAAAGTGAGTAATTAGTGATAGGAACTATGAAACACGGATACGCACACGGACACAGGACACGACTCGGACACTGACACGCCGACACCGCTAATAATTTGATAAAATCACATAATTCAGTGTAACTATATGTGTCGGTATCCTGTCGGACACAACACGTGTCCGACACCAGGAGATGCCTAATCCTAGGAGTATCCGTGCTATAGGAACAATGTATGAGCTGTTTGAATCATAGAGCACTTTATGCAATCAAACTCTAAAGTTGAAAAATGTTTTTGCTTACAGCTACATAACACAATAATCCATATATTGAAAGCATTTCTAAATGTAACATCCTTTTTCAATTCCTTGGCTTGATCAACCTTACAACCAGGACAATTCTCATGATAATATTGTTTCTTCAACAATGACTCTCCAAAATCTTCCATGTTTATCTAAAAACACAATACAACCTTTGTGATTTTGTGCTTCCACACCAAATCCTTTTATATGTAAGAAACAACTAACGTGTTGTCAAATAAAAGTGACAATTTTATTTTATTTTTATTGGAAGAGAACACGTTGAGGAATGCAGAGAAATATAAAACATAAAGTGTACAACTTTAGTGGTTTGTTCCGTAATTGAACAAACATTAAGATATGTTGATTAGTAAATCATTGAGGAATTGAAAGGGATAGATGTAGATGCAGAACTGATCACAAATATATATACTCATATGGTTATTGTGGAAATGAACGTGGACACACATGATAGCATCAAATATTACGTCCAAGATGAAGGTAGTTGTAAATCCATCAATATTAACGTGTATGCCTCGGTTTAGATTTCCCTAAGCGGTTGTCTTTATTATTTTTTTAGCTCTTTTTTATGTTTTTTCGCTTTTTTATATTCGAGGGTTTTAGCATAATCCCCCCTCTTGTATTTTTCCCTTTTTTTTAATATAAATTTTGAGATTGGCGGTATAAGATGAGAGTTCATCGAGGTACCAACTTAGTTGGGATGTCGTTGCTTCTCCTTGATGTTTATCCACTACTAGACCATTTACCCGTGCTAACGCCCGGGTCATAAAAGAGAACAAATGCAGCGGAAATAAGAAAGTAAAAACTTTACTTGAATCAAAAAAATAGTATGATTCAGTTCATAAAATTAATTGCCGCAAACGTTTTTAATGTACAATATTAAACAATTTCCATGACATCAATCCTGTTACGGTAACATGACATAGATTTGTTTTGTTCAAAAAAATAGGAGATTAGGTTTGATTTTGTTGAGAAGGAAAAAAATAGGGTTAATAATTAAATAGAGGTATTAGAGTAAAATTAACCATTAGGGTTAGGTTAAAATTAGGGGGCAAACATTTGCTTCCGGGTTAACTTTAATAAATAAGAGATAGGAGACTAGGTGTGATTTTCTTGAAAAGGAAAAAATAGGGTTAGTAATTAAATAAGGATATTAGAGTAAAATTAACCATTAGGGTTACGTTAAAATTAGGGCAAACATTTGCTTCCGGGTTAACTTTAATAAATAAGAGATAGGAGATTAGGTGTGATTTTGTTGAGAAGGAAAAAATAGGGTTAATAATTAAACAGGGGTATTAGAGTAAAATTAACCATTAGGATTAGGTCAATATTAGGGCAAACATTTGCTTCCGGGTTAACTTTAATAAATAAGAAATAACCATTAGAGTTAGGTTAAAATTAAGGCAAACATTTGCTTCCGGGTTAACTTTAATAAATAAGAGAAGAGATAGGGCAGATTTGTTTTGTTCAAAAAAATAGGAGATTATGTGTGATTTTGTTGAGAAGGAAAAAATAGGGTTAATAATTAAACAGGGCTATTAGATTAAAACTAACGATTAGGGTTAAGTTAAAATTAGGGGGCAAACATTTGCTTCCGGGTTAACTTTAATAAATAAGAGATAGGAGATTAAGTGTGATTTTGTTGAGAAAGAAAAAATAGGGTTAATAATTAAACAGGGGTATTAGAGTAAAATTAACCATTAGGGTTAGGTTAAAATTAGGGCAAACATTTGCTTCCGGGTTAACTTTAATAAATAA
>Ga0315913_1007042_pt1 | contig 13557 bp, 8 predicted proteins | sample MpolsnodulesMG_FD_207736 | JGI IMG/M metagenome (GOLD analysis project Ga0315913, IMG submission 207736) | Medicago polymorpha root nodule microbial communities from Los Angeles, California, United States - small nodules | ecosystem: Host-associated > Plants > Roots > Nodule | place: USA... | reverse complement strand
TAAGTAGCACAATAAAGATTGATCTAAGGGTTGTGATTTAACCCTCTCACTCATTTTAAATAGTGCTCTTATTTGATACACCCTCATATTACCATATTTAGATATCATCTGAGAAGTGTGAAATAATAATAATGTTAGCACATGCAAATTTGTCATGTATATAGTTGACCAGGGAACCGTTTGGTCACAATTGCAACCACTACTAGAATCATCAGCTTTTCCGTTAAGGGCAATGATTTATAATACTGTCTAGAGACACCAGTGGTGTCATCATAAATGTTGAAGAAATGCCGAGAAGTATGAACTATGTTTAACAATAATTGGGCAGGTCTAAACATGTTTTTCGGCAAACAATCACCAGAACTGTTGGTAACGTATTTATAATTGCCAAGATAAGAGCCTGCATACATATTGGTGGTATTTACAGTTGTGATATCACGTTTGCGTGTTTAACCCATCACAATCATATTTAGGATCTTGATTTTGATTTCCCAGCCAATTTTTTTTGGCACAAGATTGGCCATTTGCATCCCAGTGATTATTTGTTTCCTTCACTCTAGTTTATTAAGGTCTCATGTACTGAAAATTAAAACAAATTTTGAGGTGCTTTGTTTTTTTCATTGTCATGTTTGCTTAATTGTGGTTTATTTTGTGCTTTATTTTCTTTTTGCTTTCTATTTTTGGTGCCGAATTTAATATTCTATTTGTTCTTACTCATTTCTTGGCTAAATCTGTGTTTTCTATTATCATACCTTGTTATAGAACGGAACATGCTATTTTCATATTAGTGTCCAAGGTTCATGATAGTTATATTTTCCTTTTAGGATGTTAATGCTGCACAAGTTTCTATTCGGGAGGTCAAAACAGCTGATGGGGCTTGTTACTTGGCACTAAAGGTGTCAAAGTCAAAAATGCATGACGGATTTTGGACCTTTCTAGAAAAATATGGCTATCGCTATGGGGGAGATCATACTCGAGCTTTGCTTCCTTGTGAGGTGTGGTTTCTACTGGTTTTCATTGTTATTTTGTTGCTTGAAATGGAGAGTTCATATTACTTTTGCCAGTTGTTTTGATATATGCATAATATTGCTAAAGTTACTTTATGTTTGCAATTCCCTTTTTTCTGGCTTTTATATAATTGAAGCAATCCACATATAGGCATTTTCATTGTTTTATGATAGTTGCATTTTTTTGTTTATCATTTACTTGGAGTTGGATCTTTTTTTCTCTTTGAATTTCAACGATATCTTTAGCAGACCCCAGTAATTGATCAGCCTCTTTATTCGGAAATGTTTTAATTAGTGTGGGATTTGGTAAGATATAAATAATAATAGGAGGAAAGTAGCAGTGGTATTTGAATGATTGGGAGGTACAGCCTATCTGGGAGCTTTGGGAGTCTTGTATCTATATTCTAATGTTCTTCAGCTGTTCTTTTGATCCTGAGACCATATTAAGTCAGTTTCAGGGAGAAGAGTGATAGGTGCCACAAATTGGAAGGGTGAACCTGAAATGTACTGAATGAATTATGGCTGTCTCAGATATAAGCCGCTGTTACAGTATTACAATCTCAGAAAATTAAGCCAGAAATTTAAATGAAGAAATGTAAAGGAATTTTGTGTGAACTCTCTGAATCTCAAGGATGGATTCCTCCGGATTTACAGCTGTTACTCTAATAATATTGAATAAAGTTAATATCTGTTATATCTGCTTTTTATTTTTTCGAGTCAAGTTTCTGTCCATGTCCTATAGATGATTTGTATTTCTTATATTTCCCGGGAAGAGGAATGATATTAACAAACTCTCAAACTAACATTTTTTTTATTGTTTCATTCCCCAATAGTCAACCCATTCTTTTTAGAAGGATCAATTTATGAGGCATTCAAATGGACTTTTTTTTTTTTAAATGAATCAATTATAGAATGTTAGACCCTTTGCAAGCATCCTCTTCCCATGAATGGCGAAATGCTCCTTTCGGTTCACTCTGCTATATAGGGGCATATAATTATTTCTTGACCTTATATTCTGAGCCTATGACACTGTTGGAATTCATATTTGCTTTTTCTGTATGATTGATATTTCTACTCAAAATGAATATGTTGACTGTCACATGGGGTTACAGTCGATACTTTCAGATTAATTGTTATATGCTTATGTTTTTACGTTTCGGTTGAAACGTGTCACATAGGGTTACAGTTGATACTTTCAGATTAATTGTTATATGCTTATGTTTTTACGTTCCGGTTGAAACCTGTCATTAGATTTTGATTTATAGTTTATATGTCAAATATCTACCAGGCAATGGAAATTATCAAGAGACTTCCTCAAGAAACAAAGAAGAAACTTGCTGGAAAGGGATATTTTCCTCAAGATGGTTATGTTTTAAAATACCTTCCTGTACCACCAAATTGTCTGTCTGTGCCAGTAGTTTCAGATGGTGTCAGTATCATGTCTTCGGTGAGGATATGATAATGTTATTTTTTGCTTGATTATGAAATTATTTTGTTGTCGTTCAGAAAGCTTATGTATCTCTCTCAAATTGCAGGATCCGGCCATGACAATTCTCAGAAAATTGCTTAGGAAGGTTGAAGTCATCAGAAGTTCTAGATCTGGTGAACCAAACTTTGAGTCTCATCAAGTGGAAGCCAACGACTTGCAATCTGTGGTCGATCAGTATCTTCAAATCAGGGGAACTTCTAAGGCTGCACGTGATATTGAATCACACTACGGGGTTAATAAAGAGCTGAATGACTCCTCAACAAAAGCCTGGTTAGAAAAAATGAGAACTTTATTTATTAGAAAGGGTTCCGGGTTTTCTTCGCGGAATGTGATAACTGGAGATGGGTATAAGAAAATAAATGAAGTTGGAATTCCGCTTGAGGTTGCCCAGAGGATCACCTTTGAGGAAAGAGTCAGCATTCATAACATCCATCATTTACAGAAGCTGGTTGATGAAAACTTGTGCTTGACATACAAGGAAGGTATGTCAACATACTCACTGAGGGAGGGCTCAAAGGGGCACACATATCTTAAACCTGGTCAGATAGTGCACCGGAGGATTATGGACGGGGATACTGTTTTCATCAACAGACCCCCAACTACCCACAAGCACTCCTTGCAAGCGCTTGTGGTATATATCCATGACGACCACACAGTCAAAATTAATCCACTGATATGTGGACCCCTAGGGGCGGATTTTGATGGTGACTGTGTCCATTTATTTTATCCCCAGTCACTCGCTGCTAAAGCTGAGGTTTTGGAGCTTTTCTCTGTAGAGAAACAACTTCTCAGCTCTCATAGTGGTAATCTTAACCTTCAGCTATCTTCTGATTCATTGTTGTCTCTCAAGATGCTAGTTAAGAGTTGTTTTTTGGATAGAGCAGCAGCAAATCAAATGGCTATGTTTCTTTCCCTCCCTTTGCCAATGCCTGCTTTACTCAAGGCCAGCACCGGTGATTCTTATTGGACTTCTCTTCAAATCTTGCAGTGTGCTTTGCCTTTCTCATTTGATTGTACTGGAGGCCGATACTTGATTAAGCAGAGGGAAATCTTAGAGTTTGATTTTACCAGAGATGTTTTACCATCAATTATAAATGAAATAGCAGCCTCAATTTTTTTTAGCAAGGGTCCTAAAGATGCACTCCATTTCTTTGATGTGATCCAACCTTTTCTGATGGAAAACATATTTGCCCATGGATTTAGTGTTGGATTACAAGACTTTTCAATATCCAGGGCAGTGAAAAGGGTTATAAATAGGAGCATTGGGAAAGTTTCTCCTTTGTTGCGTCAGCTGAGGGGCATATATGAAGAGCTGGTGGCTCAACAATTGGAGAAAGTCATTCAAGATATTGAACTTCCGGTTATAAATTTTGCTTTGAAGTCAACCAAACTTGGAGATTTGATTGACTCGAAGAGTAAGTCGGCAGTTGACAAGGTGATTCAGCAAATTGGGTTTTTAGGCCAACAACTCTTCGAGAGAGGAAAGTTTTATTCCAAGGGATTGGTTGAGGATGTAGCTTCTCATTTTCACGTGAAGTGTTTCTATGACAAGGATGATTATCCCTCTGCTGAGTTTGGTTTGCTCAAAGGATGCTTCTTTCATGGTTTAGATCCATATGAAGAGTTGGTGCATTCCATTGCAACGAGAGAAATAATTGACCGCTCTTCTAGAGGATTATCTGAACCAGGCACACTATTCAAGAACTTGATGGCCATACTCCGTGATGTTGTTATTTGCTATGATGGAACTGTGAGGAATGTATGTAGTAATTCCATCATCCAGTTTGAATATGGCATACAATCTGGAGATGCAGCTCAGCACTTATTCCCTGCTGGTGAGCCTGTAGGTGTCTTAGCTGCAACTTCCATGTCGAACCCTGCCTATAAAGCAGTCCTTGATGCTAGTCCAAGCAGTAATTCTTCCTGGGGATTTATGAAGGTAATAATTTCTTAGTGAATAATGGACATCTGTTTCTTGAATTTCAGTAATAATTTTGTGTTATTTATTTGCGCATTGTATCTTCAGGAAATACTCCTTTGCAAGGTGAACTTCAGGAATGAACCAAATGATCGTCGTGTAATTTTATATTTAAATGATTGTGATTGCGGGAGGAATTACTGCCGTGAAAATGCTGCATATTTGGTTAAAAATCAATTGAGAAAAGTAAGCCTCAAGGATGCAGCCCTAGATTTCATTGTCGAGTAAGTTTTCTGTCTTGGCTTTCTTTTTGTTGCTATGTTCAGCATATATTTTTTTGTTGATAAAAATTGTGTGTTGCTAGTAAGTACTCTGTTACCAGTGTTAAAACCAGTAACACCAGTACAGTAATATTTTGTAGTGAATGATGATGTTTTATTGAGTTAACAGAAAAGTTACAAATGATCACAGGTTGTTCAAGAGCCTGCTCCCTCCCTAATAACCGCCATACTGAAACAAATAGCTGGATACCCAAATGTCCATTTCCCTACTCTGTTTAATTAGACACACATATGGGCAGTCACAGCAAAAGACAAACTGGCATAAACAATTACAGACATAAACAATCACAAATCTAGGCAGTTATAGACCAATGAGATTGGACCAGCATTGATGTTTTTTTATAACTTCATTCCTCACATGAGTTTGCGTAATTAGAGGCTTGTTGCTAACATGGATCAAATATGGTTAATTGGTTACTTTGTAGCGTAAAGCCTGATTTGTCTTTATCAATTTTGTCAATTGCACTTGTGCCCTGTTAACATTCGTTTTTGGGGTTGAGGTCTGGGCTTCATCTAATGCCTTCTTCAAGTTTTGTCAAATTACATTTGTGTCAGCGGGATAGAAAGAACGTTTATGATGAACCATTTGTGTCAAGGACTAATTTTTAAAGACCAAGCTTTTAGATGGGGGTCCATGAACGGTTGTCTCTGTAATATGTTTCTTTGGACGAAGTGCTATTTAGGCTTGAACCATGCATGGCTTATCCTCTTAGTTTATGGTGATATGATTCCTCATATGTAGTTTGCTTATACACTTGCTATGTACTCTGTATTTCGTTGGGGGTAAAACATTTAATGCGTTAATTGAACTAGTTGTTATTTTTTTTTTATTTGGAAAGTTGTATTTATATTCAATATTATTTATCTGGGATATGTGTCTCATCTGCAGATACCAGCAGCAGCGAAGACGCAATGATGGTACTGAAGATGCAGGCCTTGTTGGTCACATTCGTCTTAATGAGGTTATTCATTTTTTTAATACATGTTTAGGATTTGATGCAGGCATGTGCCTATATCATGCAGCTAGCACGATTTTAAAATTTTATAATCCGTCTCTCTAGTAATTTTTTAATGCCCCTGCATATTTTATTTCATTTTCTTTATCAGATATGCAGTGGGGTTGGAAAGCGCTTTTAGCTACTAATCCTAATTATTTTTTATGTCTTTATTTTTAGGAGAGTTTTATAATTTCCTTCATATTTTCTATGAAACGGAAGTGAACTGCACTATGCATAATTGGTGACTCTTGTTGTTTAGATAAATTAAATTATCATTTTGTTTGATCACTGAACTGTAAAAGCATTTAATGACTTGTTTGAAAATGTTTAATTTTTTTTAAAAAACTTCTTTTAAAAGATTTTTTAGTATTCAAATGCTATTTATTTTTTTAATATTTGATTCTGAATGTATTTACCAATTCTATTATTTTTCTCAACAGATTTGTGCATAAATTCTAAATGTTTGAGCTGCTAGTCTATATATTTTTCCTACCGATAACTCTTTTAGTATCGTGAAATGTTTAATTCGTTCAAACTTGGTTTTTTAGGTCTGGCCACATTCGATATCCTATTAGTTTAATGTTAGGTCTAAATGTACCGTAACCTCTGTTTTACTGGATTTTGAGATAACTTTCCTGTTTGGGTTTGTTAACCGTGTCCTCTTTTTTTCCCTTCTTTTTTCCTTATAATTGTTAGCATTGAGTTATTATTTTGAAGATCTGAAATTGATAAGGAGATTGATGGATATATAAAAAAGGATCTTTACAGTGAATTTTGGGTAATAAAATGTCAACAAGTGTATGTTTGAGTCATAAGAATATTGTGGATGTCGTGGTTTCCTCCTGATGCCTGTCCTTTCTCCTGGCCTATTAAAAAAAAAGTATGGGAATGTTGTGGTGGATAATTGGAAATTAGAAGACGAACAAAACAAGCCCCGTTACCTAAACTGGTCAACTAGAAACTAGTTTTGGATTAAAAGGACTTGTTGTTGACCTCAGAAAACCTTGGGGGTGAAAAACCACTATAAGATATTACTCTTTTGGATTTGCTGAAAGTATTGTTTTGATAGAGCCTAATAGTGTGATTTTGACGGTTTTATAGAAAAATGGTCGAGTTGTACTTGTATGTTTGTGCTAGATTGGTTGTAATTCTTATGAAAATAAGTTTGTTCAGACGAGCCACGTATGCAGTTACTGGTATGAGCTGAGTTTAATAACATTGGTTGATAGTGGAGATTCAAAACTATATGTTTGTGATACTGAGAAGTAAATACAACAAAAAAGTATAAGAAGGTTTAATTGTATTAAATTAAAAATAGACTAAATTATTATAATAATTTAATTTTTCTATTCTTTCATTTGAGACGAGTGTATTTTTATCATAATATAAATGTCATTATTGTGTTAAAATGCTTTTGGTTATTGATTTATCATTTTGAGCAGGTCATGTTAGAAAAATTGAAGATCAATATGACTGAAGTTTACAGAAAATGCCAAGAGAAACTTAATTCCTTTAGTCGGAAGAAGAAACTTTCCCATGTTTTTAAGAGAACTCAATTAATTTCCAGGTTAAATTTTAGTTCTGCCATATACATTTTTGATATACTGCTATAAAGTCTTAATTTTCTTGCTTACTTGAAGTAATTAATTGCTCTGGATTTGATTTTTAATTGTAGTCATAGGAGCTCATTGATGTTCCTTTTAGTATCAAAAAACCAATCAGGCATAAATTGTAGTCTGGGGAGATTTTTAATGTGACAAGATGTTCTTTGTTACTTGTTTGGCTTTCAATTTTGTTTTCCTTTTTGTCGCACATCTTTTTCTTATGGTTAACTTTATTATTTTCTACAAAAATAAGTTGTACAATATTGTAAAACAAATACTGATATGGATTGTCTTTTGTAGAATTTATATATGGTGTTCTAGTCTTGCATTTTTCAGAGGGTTTTTCGTTCTATAATAGAAATAGAAGCTGTTACAAATAAATGAATGCAAGTTTGACTAATAGAAATAGAAGCTTTGTTACAAATAAAGAATGCAAGTTCATGATAAGTTGATTATTGAAGTGCTCAACCTTATTGTTTCTTGTCCAGTCCTTGATTATCATGTTGTACCTTCTCCATTCCTTGTAAAAACTATGGTCTCTCTCTCTCTGTGTGTGTGTGTGTGTGTGTGAGAGAGAGAGAGAGAGAGAGGCAATGCACAATATAATCTTCTCTTGGTTTCTAATATCCATTCCTTGCTTTCTTTCCTACGTGTGAGCTTCTTGTTCCAATGAACAAAGCAACATGGTTTTTTCCCCCACTTTTGGGGTTGGTTAAAAGCACCAAAAAACATGATATTATATTGTCTCCCAAAAACAAGGGGGAAACAAAGAAAGATAACAGCTGATGTATGTAGAGTGCTTTTCTTTAACCATTAAGATCACTTGTTTTTCTTGTGACAATTGCAATTTACATTAGTCTTTATTTATTTTTGTCTCTGTTAACATGCAGTTTGTTTGCAGTTTAAAACTTACCGTCTTGTCTATTTTTCCTTCTTTGCAGTGAGTTTTGCTCTTCTCCGAATTATTCTGCCCCTTGTGTAACTTTCCTTTGGCCGGATGGTGCTGATTTAGACCAGACGACTAAAGTCCTGGCTGACATGATCTGCCCAGTTCTGTTAGAATCAATTATCCAAGGTTTTTTCCTTTAAACTCATTTTTCAACAATCTATTTATCTGGTATTGTTAAATCGATACATGGGGTTTAGATAGGGAAGGATAAAAAGGATATTTTAGGTAATGCTGGATTTAATTAATATTTTCTTGTTATATCTGGTAGAAACCGTTAATGGAAAGGAAAATGATGAAAAAAAATGTGCACTTGTATGAAGCATGGACACCTCTAGGACTAGGTGTGTCGCGGTGTCTGACACTCCTATGGCATTCATATGACACATGTCGGATAACTGAGACAAGTGTCCTAACTAAAATCGTTTTTATCTTGCTCAATTTGTCAAACTAACTCTTTGAAACTCACCCTCGGTGTCTCCCCTATTGGAGTAGCCGTGATGCTCCACTGTATCAATGCAATCCAAGATTTAATTCACCATAATCTCTATTGTTCAAACGTTACTCCATTAATGCTTTCTGCACGATATCTCCACCTTGCATTGAGTTCTTGCTTTCTCTACGTTTCTGTTTTTTGTTACAGCATGAAGCTGGTTCTCATATTGAAACCATCTCTGATATAAGTTTTATTTATCAAATAGTATCTGAACAAGAGATCAAAAGATATAACAAGAAAATGCAGGGAAGTGAAAAGTAAACGCCTTATAATCTGGATTGCAATATCCCTCGTGTTAGGGTAACCCGAGGTACTAGTGATTGAGGGTAACTCAAGAGTTTCTTAAGCTCTCCCGAGTCTCAATAACAAAATGACTCCCTCCCCATTCCTTTTATTTATATGCATCCTGACCCATGGACATTTCTTAACTAACTAACTACTTGGATAACAAATTAGTGAGGTGGTATTTTCTTTGCCATGTCTGTTTCATATTCTTTTTAAGATGTAAATTGGTTCCAACTTTCTTTGTAGTCCATATTTGTTTGCAATTACATTTGTTGTTGGTTTGAGCATTTATTGCACTTGTAATCATACATACATATACATATTTCTCACATATATTTTTGTCATAAACAGGAGACCCGCGTATCAGTTCCGCAAATATAATTTGGGTTAATCCTGGCACGAACACATGGGTTCGTAACCCGTCCAAATCTTCTAATGGTGAATTAGCACTGGACGTCATTCTTGAGAAGGAAGCTGTTAAACAAAGTGGTGATGCTTGGAGGATTGTACTTGATTCCTGCCTTCCTGTTCTTCATTTGATTGATACTAGACGTTCTATCCCTTATGCTATTAAGCAAATTCAGGAATTACTGGGCATTGCATGCACTTTTGATCAAGCGATTCAGGTAACTTCTGAATAATATATTTGCATAATGTTAAAAGTATGAGCTGTCTGTTTTTTTCTTCTTGTGAACGCGCACCTTTAGTAAACATAAAGGTGCTTTACTTTCCCTTTCAAATCTTCATTGAAAATCAGTTACATGTGATTTCATGTCTTTTCTTTATTATCGAAGCTGCTTATTTTTTCATTAATCACTATGTGAAAGTGCATATTCCCTCCCTTTACTGTGTGACTAGGAATCAGGTTCTTTTGTGACATATAGTTGGCATGTGTTTTCATTTTATAATTTAAAAAGCTTAGGCAATCTTCATCTTATAAGCTGATTTTGTGGAGTGTAATTAGGCCCATATCCTAAAAACTGAGTTTTCTGATTTTTGGATAATAAAAAGGTGACATACTAGGAAGCCAAGATTTATGGCAATATGCTGTGTTTGCATTCCTCTGGTGTGTGCATTTGGAGAATCATGCTTAGATCTTTATGTAGGTTTGTTATCCATTTATGCTGAAGCTTGATTTTTTATATAGTTACATCGTACTCCTCTGCTTTTTGCTCCTTGTCGCATGATATGTATATTCTGAGAGACTGGAATTTTAGAAAGACCCGTTGCATGCATAGTTCTTTTCTTCGCCGTTCTTCAGGTTGTATGCTGCCTTCTGTCTGTTTTGGTGTTCTCCTCTTGTCTCTTGTGATATTTTTCTACCAAAAAAACTATGGCTATGATTTTGTCAGTTATTGAGCTTAGGTTGATGAAAGATCCTTGATCTTAGTCTACTAGTTAGTTGTAGCCTCAATATTAGGGGTTTATGTTATCTAATTTATCCTTTTGTGCTGTGTGCAGCGTCTTGCAGCATCAGTAAGAATGGTGGCAAAAGGCGTTCTCAGAGAGCATCTCATTCTCTTAGCAAGTAGTATGACTTGTGGTGGAAATTTGGTTGGTTTTAATACAGGTGGTTATAAAACACTGGCACGTCAATTAGACATTCAAGTACCATTCACCGATGCAACACTCTTTGTAAGTGCTTTGGTAATTTCTAAATTACAAGATGTATTTTGTTATTATTTTTCTTACTTTGTGAATGTGATCATGCAGACTCCTCGAAAATGCTTTGAAAAAGCTGCTGAGAAACACCACTCAGACTCTTTGTCAAGCATTGTTGCCTCTTGTTCCTGGGGTAAGCACGTGGCGGTTGGTACAGGATCAAAATTTGATATTGTATGGGATCCGAAAGAGGTATTTGATTAAACTCAGATTTAATGGACTTCAATATGTCTTGAGTTGGAGTTCTGTGAACATTGTTTTAAATTTCAATGTTGGATTTTTCCTTTGCAGATAAAAACAAACGAAATTGAAGGAATGAATGTTTACAAATTTCTCAATATGGTCAAAGGCCTTGCCAACGGGGAAGAAGAAACCAATGCTTGTTTGGGTGAGGACATCGATGATCTGTTTGATGATGAAAATGGGGACTTTGACATGTCCCCACAGCATGCCTCTGGATTTGACGCTGTCTTTGATGAGACTTTTGAACTTCCGAATGGCTCAACATCAAATGGTTGGGATTCAAATAAAGACCAGATTGATCAGACCAATTCAAACTCAAATGATTGGTCTGGTTGGGGACAAAATAAATCTGACTTACAAGTTGATGTTATCCAAGAAGACTCTTCAAAGTCTAGTGCTTGGGGGGCTGCAACAAATCAAAATAGTGACCAATGGGGCAAAGCAAAATCGGTAGTACAAGAAGACTCTTCAAAGTCCGGTGCTTGGGGGACTGCCACTAATCAAGATAGCGAGCAGCCTTCATGGGGCAAAGCAAAATCGGTGGTACAAGAAGACACTTCAAAGTCTAGTGCTTGGGGGGCTGCAACAAATCAAATTAGTGACCAGTGGGGCAAAGCAAAATCGGTGGTACAAGAAGACTCTTCAAAGTCCGGTGCTTGGGGGGCTGCCACTAATCAAGATAGCGAGCAGCCTTGTTGGGGCAAAGCAAAACCGGTGGTACAAGAAGACTCTTCAAAGTCTAGTGCTTGGGGGACTGCCACTAATCAAAATAGTGAGCAGCCTTCCTGGGGCAAAAATAAATCTGCAGCACCAGAAGACTCTTCAAAGTCTAGTGCTTGGGGTGCTGCCACAAATCAAAGTAGTGATCAGCCTTGGGCTAAGACTACATCTGCTGCACCAGATGGAGCAGTTAAAAACACCCAATGGGAGTCCGGGAGTTCTCAAAAATGGAAATCTGATGCTATCCAAGAAGACTCTTCAAAGTCTGGTGCTTGGGAGACGAACAAAAATCAAAATAGTGATAAATCTTGGGGTACGAAGAAATCAGGAATACAAGATGACAGAGCCGAGAAGGCCAATTGGGAGTCTGGAAGCTCTCAAAAGTGGAAAGCTGTTGTCCAAGAAGACTCTTCAAAGTCTGGTGCTTGGGAGGCCAACACAAATCAAAGTAGTGATTCGTCCTGTTGGGGACAAATAACTGGAGTGCATGCTGAGGAAGAGGGAAGGGCCCAAGGAGAGTCTGGTGGCCTTAAATGGAAAGCTGATGTTACCCAAGAAGACTCGACAAACTCAGGTGGTTGGAAAGCTTGGGGAAGCAGTAAACCTGAAATACATGAGGGTGAGTCTATAAAAGTACAAGATTCTTGGAACTCTGAGAAATGGAAAGCTGGAGCGGATGTTACCCAAGAAGACTCTCAGAAGTCTAGTGCTTGGGGTGCAACAAAACCGAAGTCAAATGATAATAGGTCCTCGTGGGGACAGAAAAAAGATGAAATACATGTTATGCCAGAAGACTCTTCTAGATCTAATGCCTGGGAACAGAAGACTGAAAATGTAAAGGGCGGTTGGGTTGCCAAAGTGCCAGTTGCCAATAGCTCTTGGGGTAAGGCTAAATCACCAGAAGACCTACCTTGGGAGTCCAAGAATGAGTCAAATCAAACTGCAGGTTCTCGTGGATGGGACTCACAAGTTGCCTCTGCTAACTCTGAAAGCGACAGAAGTTTTCAATGGGGAAAACAAGGAAGAGATTCATTTAAGAAAAATCGATTCGAAGGTTCGCAAAGTGGGGGTCCAAATGCTGGGGACTGGAAAAACAGGAGTCGCCCTGCCAGACCACCTGGACAGAGGTTTGAATTATACACTCCTGAAGAGCAAGATATCATGAAGGATATTGAACCTATTGTCCAGTCAATCAGAAGAATCATGCAACTACAAGGGTAAGTTTCCCAAGGCAGTTGTCAGTCGTGCAAACTCTCATGCTTAATTATTGCTTTATGTGGATATTATAAATCGTGATCTCTTTATGCCTTTTCCTACTGTAAAAAATGTCGCCCCTATTCTCTGGTTATGCTTGGCCTTTTGGTGTCATATCTGTTTTACTTGCTCATTGCAAAGTGGGGGAATGCTACCAACACACTTCCAACACACTCTTTTGTTTGTTAACAATTACATTGTTCCCACCAATGCATATGGGTTCCATATATATATTTGGTGGGACCCATATTATAAAAAAGTGTTGAAAAATTGTGTTAGATATAAACTATTTTGCTTCCTGCCACCGTGATTCTTCTGCATGTTAACCCTCTTCTGAATATGATACCATTAGCTATGATAGCTATCATTCCCTAATATGGTATTTCCTGTGCAGAAGGTTGCATTATGGGTTATATTGTCAATTATTGTGTTTAAATTTTTCTACACATGTTATCTTTGCAACTTGCATTCATTACCTATCGCCCACAAACTGCTCCATTTTTATCTTTGTTCTGATGATAAATTCCCGTGTGAAGGTACAATGATGGGGATCCGCTAGCTGACGAAGACCAAACGTATGTGCTCGAGAATGTA
>Ga0315913_1007038_pt1 | contig 13559 bp, 7 predicted proteins | sample MpolsnodulesMG_FD_207736 | JGI IMG/M metagenome (GOLD analysis project Ga0315913, IMG submission 207736) | Medicago polymorpha root nodule microbial communities from Los Angeles, California, United States - small nodules | ecosystem: Host-associated > Plants > Roots > Nodule | place: USA... | reverse complement strand
CTGAGTTTCTAAAATGTTTTGAACTTAACAAAAGAGTACTAAAATGATTATATTTGAATTGTTTAGTTATTATCTCAATTTGAGTTGAAAATTGGGACTGTTTTGGAATTTTTGGAATTGTCTTAGAGACTACTCAAATTGTAGTAACATAATTAGATTGGACTGTTGGAGAAATTCTGTGATTTGTTGACAGGTACAGCAACTATTTCGGACGATAAATTGTCCAAAACAGGGGCTGTCAACCTTGTAGGCTAGTCTAAAATTGTATCTTTATGAGTTAGGTAGTGTAAGCATAAGGTTATGCTAGTTTTACACTCTCTTGCTCAGAATTAGTACTCATACTTTGAACTAGTAGAATTGTCAAGTAAATAACCATAGCTTTGGTTTAGAAAATAAAGAGATATATCATTGATAATATTAACAGATTGTTATGCAATTAATTGTGTAATAGAGATCAAAACTTTATTGATGATATGTTTGATCTAGTTATTTATTTGTAAGGATAAAGACATGTGTTGAAAAATAACATATGAGTATCTTCTCAAAATGGGCTGAAGAACTTTTATGTTTATAATTTTTTAAGTAAAATGAATTTGAAGATATATGTATCTTGAACTTACGTGTTGTTTATTTTCTTCTTTTTTCGGTGTGTTTTCATTTACCGCAGATGCCCTTGAATCGTTAAAGCAGAGCTGTGAATTTGTTTGCCTCAATGATGGCTTTCTAGAGCAGGTGTGTATTATGAAGGTCACTCTATGCTGAAAATGTTTATGTTTGACAATGAGGATTATAATATTGTTTATTTTATTTTTATTGCCTATATTTTACTTTTATTGCCTATAGTTGAAAATGTTTGAGGAGATGGGTTTAAAGGTTGATCTGTCTAGCCATGTATACAAGTGCTTTTGTCTAGAAATATTAGGTATGGCTTCAGCTTCATGACTTCCTTCATGTTGTGGGACCTCATGCTCATATTATCATATAGCTATAAGTGAGAATGAGCTAAACTTGGAATTTTCTAGATCATATTATCATATAGATATGAATGAGCTATATGTTTGATCTAGTTATTTATCCGTAAGGATAAAGACGTGTTGAAAAAAAACATATGTAGTTATAAAAGTTGTGAGTAGTTATCCAATGATAATGATTTCATTCGGACAAATGAGGCTTTTGAGTTAATGTTTTTCCCCTATAATTCATGAACTTTTTTTTTAATTTACTGTTACAATTTTTAAACCATAGGTTTTGCTTTATGCCTCAATATAGGTTGAGGAGATTGAGTTTATTTCGGGAAGTTAGTACAATTTTTAAACCATAGGTTTTGCTTTATGCCTCAATATAGGTTGAGGAGATTGAGTTTATTTCGGGAAGTTACTACAATTTTTAAACCATAGGTTTTGCTTTGTGCCTCAATATGGGTTGAGGAGATAGAGTTTATTTTGGGAAGTTACTACTTACTTACATGTTTCTTGTACTTAAATTAAGTTATCATAAAATGAACCAAAATTTTATCATGTTTACTGTCTCCACTATTGTTCAACCAAAGTTTGTTGCAATGTCTTATTGACTTTGTTGTTTTGCTTCTTTTTTGTTGGATACAACAACTGAGATTTTCGCGAATTTTGCGTGGTTCTGCCAATATTGTGTAACAAATATAATTGGGAAACGAATAGGCGGTCATATTCGGGAAAAATTAGTCGGAGATTATGATGCTTAATTATCAATATTGAAGCTAATTTTCACATCTTTTTTGTTGACACGCTGTGAAAGTAGAACACTGTGAATTGGTTCATGTGATTGTGGCCGCAAAACGTATTTGTATTGCCAATTGTTGTGAATGTGTTTTCCTTTTGGGAGCGAACCAGCAAGCTCTTGTGGTTGGTGATAGCCATAAACTGCAGGTGAGCATCCTCGGTATTTACTCACTGTTTTTATTGATACTGCCAGAATAAGCATTGGGTTCATGTGACTTGTTGAATTTATGCAAAATGAGATTATGTCCAAAGCCCGAACAATTTTTGGATACTGATACATAATTACCCTTGGATTAAAATGAGGTATTGTCTTTACTATGTTACTGTTGCATAGAATATAATGCATTTCATTCATTGTTACTTATATTATGCAGCTCATTTTCATCTTGTTCACAACACGATAATTTTTTGTTTAACTGTCCTATAACAACAAACTTGTTTTTGAGGTTTTTGCATTTCAAAATTGAGTAGTTTTACTGATTCCGACTGTCTATTTTTCAGAGAGAAAGAAAGGTGGGAAAAGCATTTCAACGTCTCCATGGTCTATGAGGTACAAGTTTGCAATTGTGGAACTACAAGATGTGTTTCTTAGTTCATAGAGACATTAAGCCCTCTAATACTTTGTTTTATGAATCAATTGTACACTAGTAGTCTATGTAAAACCAACACTTAAAATTTTGTAATATAGTCATCTTTGTGTAATTGAAATCATGTATAAAAGCCTTTGCCAAAATTATATAGTTTGAATGCATTGTAGAACAACAAGTATGAGGTTTGTATTAATGCCATTATAATAGTTTTATTTTTCTGGAAAAGTAGTATGTCCTTATGGAAAAGGGCTTAACGGATTTTTTTTTTAAATAATAATATATCTTAGGTCGGTTAATGATTAACGGGACTTAAAAAGTTGTTTTCTTAAGTCAGCTAAATATCCGACTTAACAAACCAAAACTTGTTAAGTCGGCGGCTATTAGGTCATGTGCGCGCCCGACTTAAAAAGTCGTTTCTAACTGACTTAACAAAAGATGCCTTAAGACGGTTGTTAAATCCAACTTAGAAAGCTAATACTTCTTATGGCGGGAGCTATTAGGTCGCACGCGCGCCCGACTTAAAAAGCCCTTTTTAACCAAAAAGGGCTTTTTGTACTAATAATTAACCGTCATAATTTTCCTGAATGATTTAGTCGAAAACAACTTTGTGATGGTTCTAACCACCGCTAGACAAATTTCGCGACAATGTCATAGACTTCAAGCGATATTAGTTGTGAACATATGTTGCGGTGGTTGGTAATTGTCGCAATTTGGTTTTTCATTTTTATTAACTTTGAATAACTCTGTACATAAATCTTCCCTAAAAAAAACTATACATAAATCTCCCCTAGAAAAAACTATACATAAATCTCATTAATACAATTTAAATACATAAATATATCATTATAAAATATTAAAACAAATTCATAATCAATTAATAAGTGACACATTATTCATACACCATCAACTTAAACTAAAATTATGTCAGGCTTAGGCCCCTTTGTTTTCAAAAAAAAAAAAAAAAACTACAATTATGTAGTTTAAGCACTCAAATCTCATATATGAGTTTGAACTTACTAAACAACTAAATATAATATTTATTTATCCTCGTGAGCTTAATTCAGTTGGTAGGTATATTGCATATTATATAAAAACATTTAAATGGTCCCTTGTAATGTAGTTCAATGGTGCTCGGAATGGTAACTATTCTCAGATGAACTTTTTCCAGCTCTTCACAACTCTACAACATTTGCATGAAATAAGATGAAAGGGTTTGAGTGATGATGTATGGTGTGGGGAGCAATGACTTATACACATTATTTGTCACACATTCATAAAAATGTACATCATATAATTATTTAAAAATTACTCATTATTCGGATGTGACAAATATTTCTGTCCATTTAAGAATTATCGTTCATTTAGCTTCTTAACTTGTGTAGAGCTTCTACTCAATTATGTGTAGTTGCCAAGAGTGAAACTTCGGAATAGGGAGTTGGGATTGGCAAGTTTCGACATAGGGGACATGAGAGGTTTAACCTAAACCATGCAGCAATACACTCCATATGAAAAAAGTGACCACGATCAGGTAAAGAGCGCAACCACTCTGAATCTTTATAATCTCCCAAACAAATTGAGCAAATGAGTAATGTTGAATCATTAGGCTTAGGAAACTTGACTTGGGAGTACAACAAAATGGGGTAACTGTTTGGAATAACATCTCTTTCTTCCTCGCTTATTTCAATATTCACTTCAGTAGTATGATCTCTGTTAGAATTGATGCCACTAGATTGTAGCATGTTTTGCCAATAACATGAAAATAGAGACATGAACATCATCACGAGGGTAATGGCAAATGAAAAACCAATAAAATAATATACTAATACATTTGAGTTATCTGAAGGGTTGTCAGAAATATTGGAAGTGTAGTTCATCGTTTTCTATGTGTTGGGAGAGTTCAAATTGTATGAAAAAAGAATCAAAGGAAGGATACAAAGGTGTATAATTTGGCAAGGAAAGACTTGGTGATGGTTAAAGAGAGTTGTATATTAATTGCGTGAGTGAAATGATTATAACTTAGTGGGGGCAAATATAGACAAAAGGAATAAAATGTCAACTTGGTGTGAATGCATTATATATGCCTGATGCTTTTGGACACAACAGCTAGTGTGGGCTAAAATGGGTTGGATTCAAATTGAATTGTATTTCTGATCAATGATCATGCCATCTAAATAGAAAAATTGCACCTCTTGACAATAATTCATGGCCTAATATAACATAATGTTGTTCCATGCACCTCACCTAAGTTGCTTAACACAGGGCATCAATCATTTCTTGACCAAAAGAAGAAGGGCGTGAATCATGGAATAAATATTGGCCTCCCAGATTTTGTAACCAAATCCCATGTTCTAGAGGAAACCTAATAGGAAGTCTTATACATGCCACAAATATTTGGCCACACTATTTAAACACACTTTTTTTTTTTTTGTCAAATAACCTAATGACTAGAATCTCACCATTTTAAGATGAATAAGTGAAAGATCTGGGGTTCGAATCGAACCTTGCATATAATGCAATGTCTCTGTCAACTGAGTTATACTCACGGAGACACACATATTCAAAATAAATTGTACCCACCCACACACACACTTTTTTAAACTTCTAAGCCAGAACTTTGGTAAATTGAAAGTGCCAGTATGAAGATATGTACGAGAACTCTGTTTTATTTGATGAAATCAATGTGAGACTCATTTACAAAGGTTGAGATTTTTCAAGTTTAATTCTAGTGACATACATAATCCTTTGGCAATGCTTTTTGAGACCAATGTTTTTTCTACCTTGAACAGAAGCACTATTTTCTCATCCTAAATTTCTTCTATCATAGAAAATAGAAGGCGAAAATTACGAATTAAAAAATAAGGGATCAAAATCCTGAATGAGACGATCACCGTCTATATTGATTTCACCCAATAACAAAGAGAGTGTTATATAGTGTATTGAAAAAAGAGTGTTCCTAACACTCTCTCTTGAGAGAATTCAAGAGCAACCTCTTTCCAGCACTCTTCTTAAACTCCATCTTTTATTGGGTGAATCTTTATTGAGACTCATTTACAAAGTGTGAGACCCACATTGATTTCACTCAATAATAGAATGAGTGTTACCTATGGGCATGTGGTTTATGGTGATGGATTATGTTTGTCACTAGAAGCAAATCTAAAAAATGGGCAAACTTTTAAGTATTTCTAAATTTCTTGTTCATTATTATATTTATATTTTATACTTAAAAGAATCATAATTTGCATTGTTAAAAGAAAATAAAATACAACTGAAGTCTTTACAAACACTTTTCATATTTATGATTGGACATTTGAAACTTGACTCGAGTGTCCCAACAAATTTAGGATAACTCAACTGATAAATTCAGCTTGTAATGCAAAAGATGCATCATGATTATAAACAATTTTTGAAGACATATTACATCCAAGACTTTCAACACATCCTTCACATGTCTAGGATTTATCATCTTGAACATAATATGAGCTTCTCCGTAACAGATGGTCCAACGAGTTTTGAATAAGTTTGGATATCATTTTAGAATTTGGGTTGATCATAACTCAATTCTACAAACTCGACTTGTTTGATAAGAGGAAAGAGGAAAGTAAGATACTTCTAAATTATTTGTCATATCGTATCTAATGTGGAACTCTTAACATTGAAGAATGAACATCTTAGAGTGTGAATGGAATGGTTTAATATATAGTATGTGGCTCAACATATTTAGGATATTCTCTAATATCGTTATAAAAATTGGGCTAAATCTAAATGAATCTAGCAAAACAAGCTTGCAAGTTGAGGAGCATAGTAAGAATGTGAAATTTGTAAAATCATGGTCATTGAAAATTTAAACTATAAATCAATGGCTAGTATTACATTGGGGTATGAAACAAAAATTCTATCATTTGTGTATCTTAAATGTCACCCTTTATTGGGTATACAAGTTAGAGAGCGTGGGACATTCTATGATCAGAAAAATTCTTAAGATTTCATATTAGTCATTGTTATAGTTTATAGTTTCTCTAGGTCACTGGTTGAATCCTAGGGGCATATTTATCTCTATCCTTTTACAACTGACTTATTATGTAAAAACGTGTTCTATTTAAACATACAAGATTCATATTGCATTGATGGTTTCATATCCCTAATGTATTGTGATCGTTGCAGTTTAAATTTATTGTCTATATTATAATTTGTTCTTATTTTAGAAATTTCAATTCATTTGTTTTTTTCTCTAAAATTTCATATCTATCTTATTACCAACTGTCAATCACTTTAAAATATCTCTTACCATTGAAAATACTCTCTAAATCCATGATATAAAGAAAGATTGGGAAGATAGAAAAATAATGTATGACCATTATATAGACCGTTGCAGTCGGTTGTAGTCCAATGCTGCTGTTACGCCCACTACATTGTGACTGTTGCAGCGTTACAGTGCAAATTTTTCTATGTTACAACAACACAATTATTGTCTATGTTGTAGGCTTGGCCGCACGTGTAATATTAAATTTGTAAGCATACAAGATTCACATTCAATTTTATTTTTTTTTTACTCATATTGCCTTCTAAAACTTTATAGAGCTTCTACTACTCAATCATGTGTAGTTGCCAAGAGTGTAACTTCAGCAAGGGGAGTTGGAAGAGCTGTTGGGAGTGGCGAGTTTCGACATAGGGGACATGAGAGGTTTAGCCTGAACCATGTAGCAATACACTCCTTATGAAAAAAGTGACCACAATCAGGTAAGAAACGCAACCACTCTGAATCTTTATAATCTCCCAAACAAATTGAGCAAATGAGTGATGTTGAATCAGCCTTATGATGAAACTTGACTTGTGAGTACAACAAAATGGGGTAACTATTCAGAATGGCATCTTCGATATTAATCACTGCAGTATCTCCCTCCGTCCAGATCACGGTTCTGTTAGGATTACTGTTGTTGATGCCTCTAGATAGCAGCCTGTTTTGCCAGTAACATGAAAATAGAGACATGAACATCATCAGGAGAATAAAGGCTAATGACAATCCAATATAATAATATGCTAATGCATTTGAGTTCTCTGAAGGATTTTCAGAATTAATGGAAGTGTTGTTCATGGTATTCTATATGTTGGGAGAGTTCAATTTCAATAATAAAAGAATCAAGGAAAGGATATATAAGTGTCTATTTTGGTAGCCATGTATTACAAATGTCTCTAAGCTAACTAGCAAGGTGCAAACAAAGATAGGGAAAAGGAATAAAATGTCAACTTGAGGGAGTTGCTTTGTGGTGATGGTATAGAGTCAGTTGTGTATGCATTATGTATACCTGATGCTTTTGGAGTCAACAGCTGGTGTAGGCTAAATGCATTATGCATCTGTCATTTTTTTAACCCCAATTGTCTATTTAAGCTAAGTTTGCATTGTATGGTTCTGTTTCACCATATCTAAACAATGTTTAAATGTATCGGATTCAAATTGAAGTCTATTTCTGATCATGCATCTCTTGACAATAATTCATGGCTCGTTGATAAAGTGCTGTTCCATCCAACTAAACTACTTAAACGGTGCGTGAGTCATGTCTTGTGACCAAAAGAAGAAGGGCGTGAATCATGTTTGAACTCTCTGATTGATAATAATAACTCCATTATATATGGCTAACACTAGTTTCTTTTTTTGTCACATTAGAACTGACATTTCCCACCCTTACTAGCCAACCATGTTAAGAATCATCGTATTGACCGACTATAAGAAGTTGTATGAATTATCGTACGCTTCCACGATTTTTCTAGAATGGCTGTTGTTACTATCTTTAAGCTAAGGAAAAGTATTCTTGTTGACCCGATTGGCTTAAATTTTGGGTAAACAATAACATCGCAGGAAGAGGGTTCTTTTACACGTGAACTATTTGCTATGGAAAAGGGTTATTTTACAGTATATTACAGCACCATAATTATATTTTCAACTAGTAACTTTATAAATTACTTACAAAAATATTGTTTATTTGTTCTTTTAAAATTGAAATAAAATGGCCAATTTCTTTAATTGTTGCAGGACTGGAAGTTCAAATACGACCAAAAAAACAACAATCAGGGTAAATTCAATGTACAGTCATACAAAATCAAATCACCCGTACTTCTGTTGAAATTTCCTGACGACTTATCACACTGAGGGTTTAGATAATAGTTAAATAAATTATTAAATGTGAAAAATTATATCAGGATTCAGACAAAATAAAATTGGTATGAACAAGGTTTACACATAGTTACTCTGATCATAACTACCAAGTTCTTAAATGTTTGCCAAGCATCGACAATAAATAATGCCAATTAAACCACAGTATTAATCAATCAATGTTGTCAAGTTCTGCACAACTTTACAAGGTCTTGCATGTGTATGCACCAGCTCCGCTGATGAAATAAAAAGCATTCTTTAACCGCGTAGGGATGCCCGAGGGACAGCAGGTAAACCCAGTTCATCTTCAGTCTGTCAGTAACAAAGTAATCAATCAGGAAAAGAAATTCACTACATGACATTAAAATAAAATGAAAACAAAAAATTTAGTAATTTACTACTACATAGTTCAGATTATTCTATTAAACAGCATCAAGAATAACTTGTCAGGAAGAAAAACTAATAGATCGCACAGAAGAGGCATTGAGCAACTATACAAAGGCTGACAACTAATAATGATGATGAATCCTTTCAATAATCAAGTAAACATCTAATTCAAGTGTACGGGATGTAGGCACATCCTTAGAGTAACCCATCAGAATGCAACCTCAAGCATGCACATGTTACATATGAGAATACAGTTGTGGAAAAAAGACACCAAGTATAGGCTGCTCATTCATTATAAGCAAGAAAAGGGCAGATGAAGTGTTGAACAAGCCTTTCTAGTAAATCTTGATTGATAATTTTCAAAATTATGATTCCTACATTTGTCTTTCAACCTTCAATTGACAGAGAACGAAATTTAATAATCTTGGACAAATTTGTCCAACACCTAAACAGCCTTAGCTATCATCTTTTCCTCGCCACTTTAGAAACCAAAACCAAATTCTTTTAGAAAAACTTTCAATCCAATTACAAGCATTGCTTCACAATCTAATTACCAAGATTTCTATAAAATAAAATTGAAAAACATCTTGCTAAGTTAATCCCTTCTCAAGAGGAAATCAGTAACCGATAAACATACTTCTACCAAGATGTAGCCAAAATATCTCTATGAAGACACAATCACCTGTTTTAAGTTTAACACCATATTGTCTGCAACAAGACTTAAGCAAGAATTTTTCCCATTAAGAACCTCATTTTTAAGTATAGTTATAAATTGTCATAACAAAACTAACAAAAGGAAAATGAATTTTCATATTGACAAAATAAAATAAGTTCAAAATACTATACTTGGGCATTGGCTCTTCCATGTGGCACTGCTGTTTGTCCTGTAGGAGCTGAAGGCAAGTTAAGCTCTGAGTCAAAATCAGATTCTTTATCAGGTTGGAGGTAGGAGGGGACTCCTTCAGATTCATTTTCCATGTCTGCTTCCAGTGCATCAAGTTCTGATATTCCAAAACAAAAACAGAATTAAAGACCCTTCATCACAAAAAAAAGAAAGAAAAAAAAGGAGAATTATCTTCCTAAAATGAGTGTTCATTCCCTTAAAGTGTATAGTGACTAATTGCATGAGCATCTGCAGATTATACCCAACACCTTTTAAGTTTAAGTCCAAGTAGAATACACCACTGGTCTTGAAATTTATACAATGTTATATATTATGCAATCCATATCCTATTCTTATATAAGGCAACAAACTCAAATCATACAAATGCAATAAACCCCATCTTTAATCTATTACTCTGGCTTAGAGGAGTGTTCATTCCCTAAAAGTGTATTGTATATTACGCTGCATCCCACACACAAATGAAAATGCAACTGATGAAACTTCACTTAGAACATTGTCCGTCTTTTCATTCAAATCAGGATTCAAAACAAGTAAAATAGCAATCATATTTCAATAAAGAGCAGTGTTGTTATATAGCGGCTATAGCACTATTGCATACCGGAAATTAACCAAAACGCTATTGTTCTGCAATATGCTATTTAGTACAAAATATTGTGAATTAGAGGCTATAGCGGTGCTATAGCACTGTCACATGCGGAATTTGAACAAACCACTATTTTCCGCAATCCGGAATTAATAACACTGTTGAAGAGCAACAAAATGTCATGGTCATACAGTTATCCAACCCGTGCAGCCATGTTAGCTAGGAGTTTTCAAAAAGGGGTCCAACATACATCTCAAAAGCTTAAATAAATTCTTAACTTACCACCCATAAGATCCTCCTCGTCAATGTCATCAGGAACACTATAGCTTCTACCCAAAGTCTCTTGGATTTCATTACTTACATCCATCAGGTCCATCATCTCATCTTGCAAGTTCTACAAATTCAATCAACAGTAAGACCTAAAATTCTCAATGTTAGCTAGATAAAAGCTATAAGAAAAGGAGAGACAATACATACATCAATGTCTTGGATCTTCACAGTTTTCATCATTCCCTTCAAATCCTTGTTGGCAGACTTCAAAGCTGACATCTGAAAACAAGGAGGGGTGGGGGGGTAGGAAAGAGGAATTTGTGAGCAAATGAACTCAAATGTTATATCTACTTGAGAAAATATTCTTCAAGATCATTCACTTTCTGAAAACATAAATATATACTAGAATGTTATAATGGAACTATAATGCATAGTGAATAGCATCGTTATGAAGAGAACCCTCCCAAATTACAAACCATTCATCCCCTACCTCTCATGAGGTAGGCAGCAGATTCCAAACAGGGTACAGACAAAGCTCCGCCTCGAACCATGACCCTTAAAGCGCTACCAAGACAAACGAATGTTTTATAGTGAATATAGTTGCCCCAGTCAATTTCTCTTTAATATAAGCATACAATTTGCATTGTCAAATTTATAGAAACTTTTCAAATAGTTACAAACATCCAAAAAATTTGTATCTATTGGTATTTAAAAAGGGATGAAAATCCAAATCATAAATTATTAAACAATGTGGCACAATATTACACTAGGCTCCCACCATTGAAGGGTCTAGAAAAGATCAAATGAACAAAGCCAAATCCCATTAGCGGGGAGGCGTTTTTCCTGATATGTGACCACAAGATAACAAGGAAGCACTTTTTTGTCAAGGCTACTCACGCTAAGAATAAAACATAAAACGGAAGACACAAAATGGCAAAAGTTTCCCCTTTCAAAAACCACAGCGCTGAAAGCCTCCAATCTTATGACTTGCTATCAGAGAGGGAGGAATGAAGTTATGCCGTAGATTATTTGACTTAATAAGCAGAAAAAATTATATTAAGGCTTCTATTATGAATCAAACCATGTTCATATTCTTGAACACATAAAGATGTCATAGAGATGGATATATGAAAAGAGTTCAACGCAAGGATCACAAAATAAATAAATAAATAAACTAAGCTCTTGGATACATACAGTTTGTTGAGCATCTTTAATTCCCTCAGCAGCAAATTGAACTTGATCAAGATTGAATGTCTGATTGTACAGCATGTCACGTTGACCTTCATACCTGACCAAAGGCAAGTGCATTTCTATATGAAAACAGCTATATAATTCACTTCGTGCATAGTTTCGTGCTAGATGAATACATTAGAAATTATTCACTTTGATTAAGTCCAACTTCCAACATATTGAAAAGTAAAAATGCCAACTACTCTTAAAAGCTACCAATAGCCTTTAAGAGTTGAGGGAAATTATTAGCTGCATGATAAAGCAATTGAGTGTATTAAAAGTAAAAATTCCGAGTATTCTAAGTCTGATTAACCAATTGCATGAACATCAGCAGATAATAGCCATACCTTTTAAGTTAAGACTAACGATAATACAAAGATGTTATATATTAAGCAATACATATCCTATTCTTATATAAATCAACAAATTCAAACCTTGCAATTAATCAATTCCAATCTTTAATCTATAACTCTGGCTTAATGAATATGACTATTAAACTATAAAAAAAAAAAGTAGAAGCAAACGAAGAACTGGATACTCACATTCGCTTCTGTTTAAGAACCCGCATGGCTCTAGCTTTAATAGCATCCTGAGCAGGACCTCTTGTTTTCTTAATCTGTTCTTTGTATCTATTGAGTTCTACATCAAGCTTCTTAATTTTCTCATCCACCGTATCACCTCGTTTGGTAATCTGCAATAAAAACATAATCAATTTAGTTCAACAACAAAATTAGGAATTAAAACAAAAAACCTAAATTCAAAAATAGAAACCGAAATTGAATAGATCTATGAAGAAACCCTAGGGGCGATGGAATGAAATCGAAAATTACCCTTTCGTTGGCATCTTCAATGGAAGGAGGGGGTTCCTTTTTCGCTTTGACACCGAAGACTCTCTTCATCGTTCTTAACGATTTAATAACTTTGTAACTCCTTTGAAAATTGAAATTGAAATTGAAATTGAATCGTGTGTGGGTTTGTGAGAGAAGGAGATGAAAGTTTTGAATTTAGGGTTTTGCTTTGCTTAACGCGGTGACGTTGATGATAATATTCAATTCAACACGACGGAAACTTCCAACAAAAAAATGACCGATATTTTATCTCATTTTATTTATTTTATTTGATTTGTTTGCGCGATTAGGTTCCTGCTAACCGGTGCCCTAGAATAGTAGTTAAGCATATTTAAAAAGAGAATTATTCCTATACAATTTCATTACAGAATATGCAAACAGAATATGCTATTGGGCTAACTATTTTGTTCCTATTTTCCCTTTCTTTTTGCCCCCTCATATAGTTAGGCTTTGTTAATAATAGGGGTGTGCATGGTTGGATATTATGACCGACCAAACCATATTCATATATAAACCATTTTTATGGATTTGGATTCATAACCATAACCGTAATTTATTACAAACCGGTTATGAATATGGTTACGGATATATAACCTGTTATTTTTACAAAACCGGTTTATAAATAGATATGGTTTAGTTTATAAAAATATCCGGATTTTTTCAAAATCCAAATAAAAAATCAGTTATTTATCGGTTTATTAACCTGTTATTTCCATCCATTCGGTAATAAGCTCCATTTCCAGGAATCTTCTTATCGCAAACCAACAATTTGGAAACAAATGAATGTATGAATCGTGATTATTGAAAATGATAATTGAAGAAGTTGAAACTTACTAACTGGA
>Ga0315913_1007035_pt1 | contig 13561 bp, 5 predicted proteins | sample MpolsnodulesMG_FD_207736 | JGI IMG/M metagenome (GOLD analysis project Ga0315913, IMG submission 207736) | Medicago polymorpha root nodule microbial communities from Los Angeles, California, United States - small nodules | ecosystem: Host-associated > Plants > Roots > Nodule | place: USA... | reverse complement strand
GACCACAGACCAATCTCCCCTATTCCCCCCTTTTCTGCCACTGTGGCTGGACCCCTGACCCCCGGTGAATATCTCTGCCGGAGATAAGCTCCGACGCGGTTTCCCTAAAGTAGCCCTAGAGTGAAAAAGGGTGTCTACCAAATATTACCCCTTAAATTTATTCTTGTACAAATAAATGAAAATGGTACTAGTAAAAGAATTGAAATTTGTTAAAAGAATTGAAATTTGTCTGAGGGAAAATACAACCAATTAAAATGGTAGGCGTGTATGCAAAAGCGCTACTTAAACAGTCACACTCATTCTCCCATTTTCTTTCTTTGTATCCATTCAATTACTTCTAGAATCTTCCTTTTCTATTATCTCTCTCTCTCTCTCTCTGTGTAACCGTTTTTATCACCACCATGTCTCCACCGCAACAACCACCTTCTGTCACCGCTGCAGAAAAAACCGTTCCATCTTCTTCCACTGCGCATGCATCTTCGGTCACAGTCACTCCATCTGTCACAGTGCCGGTTGTTCCAACTCTTCCATCTCCGGCGACGGAAGCGATTACTACCGAAGCTGAACAAAATCTTCCTACTCCGATGACGGAGAAGGTCACCGGTGCTCCGTCTGCTCCATCTTCTCTAGTTCCGGTTCCTGGCTCAGGTTCCATGGAAGATATTGTTATCGAAGTTGAACAAAAGCTTACTCCGATCACCACTACTCCAGCTCCGGTCACTGCTACTCCATCTGTTGATGTACCGGTTGTTCTTTCGTCTGTCGCAGCTCCGGTCACTGATCCTCCACCTGTTGCAGTGCGGGAAGGGTAACTATCAGTTTCTCAGTTTTCTACATTTGCTTCTAAGTTTTCTTTCAAATTAACGTTTATGTTTTTGAATCTGAATTTAGTAACGTTTTGCTTTATTTTAGGTTAAGTCCAAGAATGGGCATCAAGATAGAGAGCATGATGAAGTTAACCTCGTATATGTGGCAGGTTCCACTACTACTAATTTTACTGCTCTCAATCCTCTTCCTCAAGGCTTCCAAAACCGTAGACAACATCATCTTTTACACATCCTCTTCAATGATGTGTTTCTGGTCCATCAGATTAACAGGCCTCTGTTTTAAGACCCTTGATGTTAACATCCCTTGCTGGTTCTTCCACTTCATCATGCTATGTTGGAATCTAACATTTCTTGTTGGCCTGTGCTCCTTCGTCGCTGCATTCTACTATCTCACCTCCATGGCAATTGCAGCCTTATGTAGGATGTGATTACAGACTGCTATAGACTTCTTTTAAGTACTTTGTAGCTTTTGCATTAATCCATGGATCTATCTTTATGTTGTAATTAAAAATCCCAGCCTAGTTTGGTTGGTGGTATTATGTTCTTATCAATTATAATTGCATTAATTTGTCCTTATGAATTATTATCTTATTAGAAATTCTATCTACTAATTTCAGATGTTTTTACTTCAAACCTGCGCTTCTTTTTCAAATGTAAAATGGAATTGTTGTAATAAAAAAAAAAAATAGATGTGATAAAGTAAATTTTTAATTAGAAGAAGAACAAATAGGTTGGATTGATAGAGTTGCTACTCATAGGTTAAGCATTTTCACTAACAAGGTTATTTGATTCAAGATTTGTGTAATTTGGGGTAGTAGTTTCAACTTTCAAGTGACAACTATATGTGGTAGTATTTTTTTGAAAAATAAATAAATTATATATGGTGGTAGTGTCAACTAAATCAAAAAACTTATTAGCGTGGTCACATTTGTTGAAGGAGGAGTATATGATACATTTTTTTAACAACATATATGATACGTGTGAGTGTGGCATACATAAAAGTTCAAAATATATGTTAGAAAAAGACAAGATTAAATTTCTCTTAATAGAGTTGTCAAAAATAAAATAAAATTTCTCTTAATATATGGATTGATGCTTACATTATGATGTTAAGAGTTTGATTTTCATTGTGCAAAAAGGATTTATACTACTCATCACTCAATTTTAAAATGTACCCTATATTGGATCCCCCTTTAATACTCAAGTAAGTTTTTTTTTTTAGAGAATACTCAAGTTAAGTCTTATATTTAATATAATATCTTGTATTAAAATGTTATGTGAGAATGAAAAAATTGAGACTTAACCTTATCATTTTTTCGTAAAAAAATAAATCAAGCAATTTTATGTCATCAAATTTAGAAAATTATGAAACCAATGATATTTTAATTTGAAAAAACTCAAACAAGGACAAAATGTATTTTCAGAAAAACCCTTCATCCATTTTATTTAACTTTACTTAAAAAAAAAAAAATCATAGAAAGATCTTCTGTTTTGAATATGAGTCAAAATATCTTATTTGAGTGTCTCCAAATTTGTTGCCATTTTGGTGATGCTGCCAACTAACCACTACACATGACACACTATAGTACTATTTTCACATATTGGATGGAGTGTCTCCAATTTGTTACCATTATGATATTCTTCTGTGAATAAGTATTTATGTATTTGTACTGGCGGTTAGCTAGCTGCGCAGGCACTATGGTATAGTACTATCGTACCTCAACGAATTTGTATTATTACTATCAACACAACAATTCTCTCCTCCAGGGCCAAATTCATTTTCTCTCCCTGCAACCGTACTATCTACATCCTTTAGTACTTATATGTTAATATTGCCAAATTAAAATCATTTAGGCACACAAATCAAATTAACTATCATTTAATTATGCCAAAAAATATATATACATTATTTAGTTCTTTTTTCTTTTACTATTTTTATAAGATACTTATAGGCCTTACATCAATTAATTATTTTCATAACATTATACATATTTTTTAATTATTTAAAGATAACATATAATTGTTTTTTTACAATGATAATATATAATTGTTAAAAAAAATAAACAAATGCAAAAACATTTTGTCCAAGATTCGATTATTGGTCGGTACGTATGATTATGAAAAAACATTTGCTGGAAGAGATCAACCCCTTAAATGTATGATAGGAGAAGTCTACTTTTCAAATGTATATCAATTACCTCGAGAGAATTAGTCTCTCGAGTTGTGCGCGGATGATATACCAAAACAAATAGTGTACAAAAATTAATATAGTGTAAAATAATAGAAACAATGATAAAACATAATGGTTTCGTTCAGATGATTAATTTTAAATTTTGTAAAACCGATATCAAACCCAATAGAGATTGAGTTTCGTTAGTATGGTTAACATGAAAAACAAAACCAAATCAATTTAATTGTTATGATATGAACATTAAGGTTCGCCGGATGATTGATTCAATTTTGACACCCATGCATATATGAGCAATTTTTATATGGGCACAAACCTAAATTAAATTTATTTGGACACACACAAATGTACAAAATTAAAAGAAAAATTATTTATTCACATCATTTAAATCTAGTCTCTTTTAAATTTTTTTCATTTGTGAGTGTGTATCTAAATAATTTTGATTTGGGTTTGTATCAAGATAGAATTTCTCTGCATATATAGTTGCATCATATACAAAGCTAACACTTCACATTATTGACTTATTGAATTTGTCCAGTAAATATTGACGAAGGTACATACTTCTTCCCATTTATTCAAGTTAGGATTCTGCTCTAATCTTAATTGTTAATGAGAAATAGAAGATCTTGAATAGTGGTCCCTAGCAGTACCCATCATTTTCACTCATACTATGATTCAACAATTAAGATATAACGCCCAAAAGTCGTGATTCCGAGAAGGAAAAAAAAGTGGTCACATCACAAGTAAGGAGTTGGAGGACAAATGGTTAATTAATCTTTCAGCTTGACAATTGAAAAAAAAGGACAAATTGCACTGACCTCCCTTGAGTTTTGCCAAAATTTCACTAACACCCCTTTATTTTGCAACGTGACACTGACCTCCCTTATTTCCTTTTACATCCATTTAAGATTAACACTGTTAGACCCATGTGATAAAAACAAGGAATTGCGTGAGTCTGCTCTGCCAAGTTCAGTCGGCAACTAGTATCTTTGGCTTTTGGTGGGTTTCTCTCGATCACTTCTTGTTTTACTAAAAGCCATAAATCATAAATGTTTGAAACATGTAGATATTATCCTAATTATTATTTGGGGCATTGAAGAAATTTATTCAAATTCCAAACACATGTTTAACCTCAAAAAACAATATGTGTGTTGTTGATTGAATAACTTCTATTGATTTAAGAATTATTGGTCTGTTATATTCTAAGAGAAATAAAATCAACCAAATTGAATTGATTTATCGAATTGAGTGATTAATCGAAAGAAGCTCCTATATTAATGGCCCATTATAGCAATTAGCAAGCATGGTTTGGCTGTTCTTCAAAGAATAATCGCAGGCTACTCCTATTGCTATTTTATGCCATGGACCTAACAACTATGCGATCGTGAGATCTCACATGCTTGCCACTATGGGAGTTATGTCATAAGGAACCTTGGAGCACCAGAGCTGCAAAGGCAGGAGAAGAGTCGCTGCCGAGTAAAATTAGGATAAGACATAAGAGTCTCACGATTACTATTTTATTTTTGTTTTCACATAGATTTAACACCGTTAAACTTCAAGGGAGGTATGTGTAGCTTTCAAAACAAAATAAGGGAGGTTAGTGTCCCTTTACAAAATAGAGGAGGCGTGAGTGACATTTTGACAAAACTCGAGGTAGGTCAATGCAATTTACCCTAAATAAATTCCACCAAGAATGTTGGTGGAATTTTCAATATTATGTTATTTTTACTTCGGTGATCCTTCCATAAAAATCATTGCTAGTTTTCAATACTGGTTATTAGTTAATATCTAACTTATAAATAATAATAACAATTTCTTTTTGAATAAATAACATAAGACTTTAATCTTTAATAAGAAAAGATAAAATAACAACATAACAAATTACAAACATTGAGAGTTTAAAAAAACAACTTGTAAGCTAATTTAGAAATCAAACATAATGTGTACGTAATCGAATGTAATAGGTAGAGAAATATGTACTTGTGCAAAAATAAATTATATGTATTATGTAGAAATCAAGCAGAAATGAATTATTGTAGGGTGGATGAGACTAGATCAATAATACAATAAAAAATGTACAACGCATGCAGCAAATGTTATAATCATGCACTTGTATGTGAAGCGAAAAATGAATTAGTCATTACTTACATAAAAATATACATCCAATATCATGAAATTTTACTGCAAAAATCAATTCAAAGAAGCATGTGAATCGATCCTAGTTATATTTCAAGATATGAACAAGTAGTAGCAGGGCTTAATTTTGATAGTGTGATTTTAACTATCAAACGAGCATATTATTTTTTTTTAGAGTCTTTGTCCAGATTTTCTTTTGAATTACCATTTTTCAGAGTATTAATTAATCTTATCATCTCAACTATACAACACTAATGTGGACAAGTGATGTGCTCATGTGTAGTAGTTACGATGTGTCGAATGGAGGCACAAAATGTTAACAATTTTGCATAAAATTAAGTCAGTGCTATCGGGTGAAAGAAAAAATATTTAACACATAATTCCATCGATCATTGTGTTGTTTGTATAGTTTTTGGTTTAGACTCGCATTAGTCAATCGGTCAATAGATCATGGGTTTTATAGTTTTTGGTTTGGATATTTTAGTTATAGCGACAACTTTTATCCCGAGAACATCTCAATAGTTAAAAGTGTATCATTAAAAGGACTTTTCATTTCCATCAATACATTAATTCTAAATAATACAAGATCTAATGCCACTACTTTCTTCATGATAAGTTGTGATTGATTTTTTCGGAACAAATAGCATCCCTCTTTTGGTTTAGACGCACATGAACGAGACATACAGAAGTATGCTTTCGCTAAATTTTTCTCTTGGTGTTTAAAAATTGAGTGGTGGTAGCAACATTTTTTTTTTCCAACATTCCTTCACAGTTGCTTTTTATCGGATGAAATTCATATAGGTTTACCCACTTTACATTGAATGCATATTTAAAGTGTGGGAATCACCCAATAAATGTATGATTGTTAATGAGAGTTGTTAAATGATTTTATTTTTATTTTTATGGATATGCATTTTTTTTTAGCTAAATGTTTTTAAAAGATACTCAGTCTTATCTTTATTTGCGTAGCAGATCAAAATATTATTTTTGATAAAAGATCATTTGGTTATTAACGTATTGCGAATATCCATTATTGAAAATCTAAATTTGATATATTTGGAAACTTCACAACCATTAGCTAATTCAAGACTTTAAATTTGATATATTTTGATGTATTTTAAAATGAGGAGAGTATAACGAAATGAAATGGAGTAAAATAGAGTTGAACAATGAGTCTAACGAAAGTAGTTAGACTCTCTAAACACCACACTCAATTTTTAGATGGTAGAAATATCAATATTTAATGTTTCACCTATCTTAAATAAAATTACCTCTGATCAAAAGAACCAACGAAAACTAAAAAAGAGTAAAGCAAAGTCGAGTAAAATAAAAACTTTCAGTCTATTATTTTCATGGCAAATTCTACGGTACATCCAACATATTTGAGTGTACCAGTACACCAAATCCTTCAATTTATAGCTATATGAGTTGTTTTTTTTTGAAGAAAAATATTTTTTTATCATTTATAATTATAATGATTAAATCTTATTCACCAAAAGTGTCAACGAAATAAAATTGAATTTTTATCGCTCATAATAGAGAACTTTGATTATTTTATACGATAATATGTAAAAAATTTACTATGATTATAATAAACAATGAATGATGTGTTTTTCTTATGAAATGATATTTTCTAAAATATAAATACCGACAAATAACTATTTATTTCACAAAATTAATCGCTAATTTATAGATTTAGGAAGCAAGAATACCGGTACACCTCAATTTACTGGTGTACCGTAGAAGTTCCCTATTTTCATATATACTTTTCTTTATTTGTCTTAGAATAATATTTTTTTAGATAGATGAAATAACAAAAATCGTTTGAGAACTCACACGGAAATGGACGAGTATGAGTTGAAACCCTAGCATACATTCTAACAATTTTGATATATTTGTCAATCGAACTATGATTTATGCATAGGTTATTTTTATATTTTTAAATGGTGCAAACACAAAAATTTCATTCTAGTGTTTTAAATGGTAACCTTTATCTTTTTATTCTTATTTAAAAAACGTCAGATCGATTTTTTTTTTCTTTAACATTAGTTATCATATTGAATTTTATAAAAATCAAAACTATCGAATTGAATAAATCATGTACAATATCATTTTTCAACCCTTATATTTATTCACCCTTAATTTTTCTACATCTAATTCTTTCCCCACTTCCTTTATCTTATCACATCATTTACATAACACATCACTTTCACTATTTCTACCTTTTTCTTAATATAGAGTGGATAATGGACAAAAATAATTTTCCATAACTTTTTTTACCAATATGTACTAATATAAAATCACTTAAAAAAAATTGTACTATTATCAATTTTTCATTGATTTTAAATTATTGAAAAATGCTACATTTCACGAAAACTATTATCACGGTATTATCCCGATAGTGTAAGGTAACCATGTGGGACCATGTGGGCACCACCTTTGTTTTTCAATAACCCCACGTATTCCTGTAAACAAAACAAATCCAACGGTGCACAAACGTCGGGAATCCTTCAGGATGATTTGTTTCACGATAAATAGCACCTCTGTAAATTATTTTGTACAAATAAATCGAAGTGGTACTAGCAATAGAATTGCAATTTGACGCTATGTGAGAATATCCAATGACCATTCAGCACGTGTCCATAAAGCGCTACTTAAACTCTCAATTTTTCCATTCTACACACAATTGAATTCATTTGCTTCTAGAATTTTCCATTTCTCTTCTCTCTCCTCTAACCGTTTTCATCATCACCATGTCTCCACCGCAACAAACTTCTCTCACCGTTGCAGCACCAACTCTTCCGTCTTTTTCCCCCGCGAATGCATCTCCTCCGGTCACTACTGCTCCATCATTCCCAATATCGGTTGTTCCAACACTTCCTTCTCCGGTTACTGAAGCAATGACTACCGAAGCTGAACAGAAACTTCTGACTCCGGTGACGGAGACGGTCACCGCTGCTCCTTCTGTTGAAGTTCCCGATGCTCTTCCATCTGTCGTAGCACCAGTTTCTGGCTCAGTTTCAACTGAAGCTCCGGTTATTGAAGTTGAACAGAAGCTTACTCCGATCACCTCTACTCCGGCACCGGTCACCGCTGCTCCAATGACGAACGGGTTAGTGTTTTGCCTATAATTTTTCGTTTGTTCTTATTTTTGTTTTTTGTACAAATAAATAGAAGTTTTCTTGGTTTCTTGTTTTGCCTCAAATAATTTCTCATTCGTTTCTTGGTTTTAAGTTTTTTCTTGATCTGATATTTTCATCCTTATGCTTAATTTCAGGTCCGCTTCTTCAACAATCGTCCTAACTATGGCCGTCAATGTTGAAAAGCTGATGTGGTCAAACATCCCGATGATTGCGGCGGTAACACTACTGGTTCACGTATTCCACTATCTCCCAAAAGCTACATCTACCGAAATCAAGAAGACCATTATCTTTTCCCTCAGCTATTCACTCATGTGTTTCTTGTCAAGTACCACCGCCTCTTTCACTCTTCTCGTCATGAATCAGAGTAACATCGTGTTCCGCTATATCATGATGCTTTGGGCAGTTACATTTCTCTTTGGCTTCTGCTTCGTCTTCACTGCGTGCTTTCTCATGTCTACTGCAGCTGCAGCCTAGTTTGGTTAATAGTAGTAGTTAATGAAAAATTAAGCTAGTTAAATTTACGTTTTAATGCTTTGTGTTTTCAGTACTGTTGAGATAAGATAACAGAGTGTTACTCTGTTTTCCTTCTCCTTTTAATCAGTTTAGTAGCATTTCCAAGTTTGTTTAGAGTATTAATTACTGCTAGTATTGTATTGTTTTTGCAATTTCCCTTTCATGTGGAATAAACAGATGTTATGATCAATGGTTCAATTGTCATCCTCTCCATTTCTACCATTTAGGTGAATTCCACATCTATTTGGGTTTATTTCATATCTTATTAAAAATTGTCTTCTTTATACTAATTTGGGATGGTTTTGCCTCAAATTTTCAAGTGTAACAACAAAAATTATAATAGGGAAGAAGATCGAAGAATTTGAACTGATAAAGAGTCATATTACTCATGGGTTAATTTTTTGGCTAACAAATTCATTTGATTCAAGATTTGTATTTTAGTCAAAATTTGGCATCGTAGTTTCAAGTGATAACTATATGTGCTAAGTAATTCAAATTATGTATTAGTGTCGTCACATCTATTATTAATAATATTTTACGCTCATATTTAAAGTAAAATATTATTCATGTCACTTTAAATATGTAACAAGAACTCTCGTAAAAATGCAAGAATTAAAATTGAAAACAAAAATAAATTAGATGGATCAAAATTTGATTGAATGTTTTTAAAGAGGTTACCAAAATGAAAGTTGATATATTTTGATGGACTAAAAAAATGTTTAACCCAATAATTTATTCTAAACCTTCAAATAATAAAAAATGACGTATTAGTTTGAATTGGATGGTAGGATGCCAAATTGAAAAGTGAAAAGCCAAAATGAAAAAATTAATTAGGCATAAGGTCACTTGTTTTGAATAGAAGGTTAATCTCTGAGTCTATTTTTTCACTATAAATTATATCACTTATTTTGAATAGAAGATTAATCCGTTGATCTTTTTTTTTACTATAAAGTATAACAACAAATGTAATAAACCATTTTGAGAGTAGAGTGGTTTGAAGGTAGCAGACAAGGTTTGTGGATTGGTGTAAAAAATTGAGTGTGGCTCCAATATAATTGATAAGAGAACTAAGCAAAGAAAACTCCGCATCCATAAATCATATATCGTACAATATCAAAGAGTGGGACGATAGTACAAAAAGACGACCACTATGGAAACCTAAAGCTGAATTGGATGATTATTGATGTTGGGTTCGGTTTTTCTAATTTTTTTTTCTTTCTGATCGTCGTTGATCTCTTAGTGGGTGTTTGGTTACCCGGTAAAAAGGTGAAAAAACACGTTCATATTCTCAAAAGCAATTTTGTGATGTTTGGTTACCGTGCTTTTGACCATGCTGAAGCTATTTTCACAAAAGCTGCTATTCCTAACTTCTAGGAATCGATTCTCAATTCTAAGTTTTGTTTTTTCTTAATTTCTCTCTTTTACCCTTGATTATGAACTATACCATACTCATCATTAGTATTGTAGTAATGTTTCAAATTTGTATTGCACTTTATATTATATTCTCTATTTGGAATTTTAATTGAGCACTTCATGTTTAATATTTATTCCCAACATGTATTTTTATTTGAATATTGTGTGATTAACAATTATAATAATCTAGTAATTTTATTATCAATTAATCAAAAATAAATTAAGGATGAAAAAACTAAATAAATGTAAAATTTGATACACACACACTCACACTCACATGTTAAAACACATTTTGGTCTTTTACACATTTAAAAGCAATTCTAACTCAAAACATCCAAACAACATTTTTCATACAAATCGCTTTTTTTTTAGGTAACCAAACATAAATCACTTTACATTCAACTCACTTTTAACCAAAATCAATTCAACCAAAATTAATTATTTCCACCGCACAACCAAACACACGCTTAGTTGGCAAAAATCTCTTGTTATTGTGTTTTAAAGTTGGCGGGTCAACCCATTAAGCTTGATCCAAAGTATTGGTTAATTTCTTATCTAATGTTAGGTTGGAAATACCTCTTGTACTCCCTTTAATGCTACTTTGATTTGATTTGATTAAAAAAAAGACATACTTAACTTCAACGCAGGACCAACAATGAAACTAATATGAGAATTTAGGTGCCATTCAGTATACATATTACATACTACATAAATTTGTGCATATTTACAATGTTACTTTTTCAATGCACAAGTTATTTGAGTGTGCTTCACAGGCCTCAGACAAGACAAAATCTTGACAAAGCTATTCACGTTGTTGCATGCATCACAGTTTTGACGAATCAGAATTATCTTAACCAGGATATTGATGAGATAAATCCGCAAAAGTGAAATAATTCCTGCTATTGGTTTGGTGTTGGTGGTGAAAAGAGGGAGATAAGAAGAGTGGTTGAAAATAAAGTAAGAAATATGTGGTGTGGGCAGCTTATAACAAAGATCAGTGTTCTTTTTAATTCAAGACTTTGCTCCTTATGATCTCTTTCCGTATAGGCATTGTATCCTTAAATATAGATTAATTTATTATCATTTTAAAATAAAATGGAATAATATCTAAAGGAATTTTCAAGTAAGTATAACGATTGTCAAAAAATTCATACTAAAATTAATCAAAAAAAAGTTTATACTAATATTATTTATCAAGCAAGTGTATCTCTAAAATAAAATAATGTCACGACAAGCAATCAACTTTAATACCAACAATAAATTGATTTAAGTGGTAATTGACTTGCATCCATTAAGTAAATGGACATGGTAATAAAAATATCAATCTTTTGTCAATTTTAATTTAATGTCGGAATGAAACTGAGAATAATAAAATTAAGACGGTTTAGGGTTTAGGGCAGATTTAGGTGGTTTTCGTATCGTTGGCGTTGATTTTCGTGGCGGTTCTCATGGTGGTTCGTGATGGTAGATTTGGATGGTTTTTATGGATGTTTGTGCTGGTTTTCGTGGTAGATCTCATGGTGGTTGTGGTGTGATGGGGGTGGCTCATGGTGGTTTTTGTGGTGGCAGATTTGAATTGGGGTGGAAGTGATGGTGGAGATGGTGATGAGGCAAATCTCGGGTTTGGTGGTAAGAGGAGGTGATGGTGGTGGTGGTTTTGGTATTGTAGCTACGACAGTGTTGTTCCTTGCGGGTGCTGAGTTTGTGGCTGTTAGAAAAACATAGGTGGTCTGGTGTTTTTGTGTGGTGATTGTTTCCTTTATATTTTGCTACTTTACGAATCATATTCTAACATTCCTTGTGCTGGTTAGGATTCATTGTCATTTTAATAAATTCAATTTTATCTTCTTCAAAAAAAAGACTTAACCTTAATAACTTTCACTAAAAAAAAAATAATAAGGCGGCCTTAAATATGGGCTAAGCTTTGTGTATGACTTAATTTTTTTTGATTCGAAGTTCTTAATTTAGAAAATTGTGAACTTATGGCGTGTTTAATTTGAAAAAACTCAAACATTAACATGACAAAATATATTTTCTAAAACCCTTTCAGCCATCTTACCTTCTTTTTTGCAATAAATTGTGGGAGTAATCTCCCATTTTGAGTATGGGGTCAAATTGTCTATGTGGAGTCGCCAACTTTGTTTCCATTTTAATGATGACAACTAGCTACCACACACATATACGTATCGTACGCACTATTTGCCTTGTCTCCCACAATCTTCTTGTAGGGAGGATACTCATTTTCTTTTGTCAATATTATACCAATAACCGCCAGGCAGCAGGCAGGACTTGTATGGAATGGTATATAGAGTACAATTGTTGTACTACAATTAATTAGCATGACCACTCCATCACTACCATTACAAACACATCACTTCTCTTCTTCACGCCGAATTCATTTTCTCTGCATGCAACCATATGTATATCATGTAGAGAAATACATATCATTTAGTTCTTGATGCCTGTCAAAGTAAGGGTATGCGCCTTAAAATTCGCTTACAAAGGTTCTTATTGATTATTTCCTAAAGAGGTCTTAACATGAACAATAAGAGTTAAGCCTACGTTTTAATGATATATGAGTTTTAAGTCCTTACCAACTCAAGTAACATTTGTCGACCAAATAAAAATTATTTAGATGAAAATACATATCATTAATTATTTCAAATAATAAATCATTTAATTCTTTTATCTTTTACAATTTTTTCATAAAATATTTCTAGGCCTTACATCACATAATTATTTTCATTTTTTTAAGAAACTTAATAATTTTCATATATATATATATATATATATATATATATATCATTTAATTATTTAAAAATAATATATTATGGTTAAAACATAAACAAATACAATATAATTTTTATAATTAATTTTGCCAATTGAAAAAAAAAAACTGTTAAGCGTATTTTATAAAACTCGTGTAACCACCTTTGTTAAAGAAATTCAAGCACTAGCATTTATTTAACCACCTTTGGTAAAATTTCCTTCTCTATTGCCTCTTGATTTCACCCTCATGATTCAATCCAGATGGGATACTTAGTTTGAACTTGGTTTGAATTTCTTTACGTAAATCATGTGCATTATGAATGAATCAAGTCGAGTCGAAGATAACCCCATATTTAAGGCACAACACTAGGTGAGAAGAACTAAATGTTATGGTCCTTGATTCAATGTAAAATGGGAGCTTCTATGGTGATGTCGGACAATTGATTTCTTCGGTGCAGTCGTTTAATTCAGCCAATCAGATTTTAAGTGATGACACGTCAGATGTAGGACAAATTCTAATATAGACCACGTGCTCCATATGTTCCACCATGGACAAGTTTCTTTCAAGATCT
>Ga0315913_1007034_pt1 | contig 13561 bp, 7 predicted proteins | sample MpolsnodulesMG_FD_207736 | JGI IMG/M metagenome (GOLD analysis project Ga0315913, IMG submission 207736) | Medicago polymorpha root nodule microbial communities from Los Angeles, California, United States - small nodules | ecosystem: Host-associated > Plants > Roots > Nodule | place: USA... | reverse complement strand
ACACCCATAACTTCTTGTCTGATTGCACAAGACTCCAAACAAGTTTTCCTAACAAAGCTGTGTTTTGTAATCGAGCTGGCCGAACTCCTAGACCTCCAAGCTTCCTAGGTTTCGTGATCTTGTTCCAGCCAACGATGTGCATGGCTCGGTCCTTTTCTCCATGCCAAATGAAATTTCTCACTGTCTTATCTAGAGTTTCACAAGCATATTGTGGATACCAACAAATTTGCATAGTATATGCTGGAAGTGAAGTAAGCACAGCCTTAGCAAGGGTGACTCTTCCAGGCTTCTTTTATGGATCTGCTAACTCCTTTGGATGCATAAGCTCTTGATTTCTCCAAACTAATTTTTAGACCCGAAAGAGAACAAAAATTATCTAAGAGGTTGGAAATAAATTGCGCCTGGGAAGGTTTGGCTTTCGCAAAGAGAAGCACATCATCTGCAAAGAATAAGTGAGATATTCGTGGCCCTTCAGGGGTAATGTGAAGAGGGTGCCAATTCCCTTCTTGAACTGCTTTTCCAATCATATCTCCAAGTCTTTCCATACAAAGTACAAAAAGATATGGTGATAGTGCATCCCCTTGACGAAGACCGCGAAGAGGTTGAAAGTGCTCAGTCCTACTCCCATTCCACAACAAAGATATCGAGGTAGCTAAAATGCTACTCATTATAAGATTATATTGCTACTAATTGAGCGTAGTTTGCTTTATTTTTTATTTTTTTCTCTTTCTTTTCTTATACTCTGTCACTTTTGGTCTCTTATACACAAACGAAATGAATTAAAACAATTTATTGTTTTAATGAAATTAATTATTTTTTCTTAATAATAATACTTTTATCAGTTCATTACTTCATTACCAATCAAATATTCTTTAATTATGATAAACAATCAAGAATATTATTGATAAAAAATTTTGTAAAAAATGACAATTAAAAAATAAAGAGGAATGAGATTTATTTTTCCTATTTCCAATGCTTGTAGTTCTTGACCGACAACGCACCTTTCATTTCATCAAAAGGAAGCCAGCATAATCCTTTGACTTTATTAAATGTAGGCACTTTGTCAACATCACGAAAGAGAAGGCTAATGAATCTATATGAGGGGTGAAGATCCTCTCCATTTTCTAAATAAATGGAGATTGTCAATTACTATAGACTTGACTAATATAGGGGGTATGGGTGAAGATCCTCTTCATTTCCTAAATAAATGGAGATTGTCAATTACTATAGTTTTGAAGTAAATATATAATATAAAGAAATGGAGAGGATTTTCACTCATACCCCCTATATGAGTCAAGTCGAAGGGGTGAGTATTGTATTGGTTGCTTCCCGTTCTATAAGATATATTTATATACTCTCAATTCCAAAATATAATAACCTCTAAAACAAAAGTCATTTTAATATAAGACACGAAAATTAAAAAAACTTACTAAACGTTGTCATGTAACTACAACTTAGTTGGTAGCTAGAAGGGTGTTTATTAGCAACCATCTCAGTTCCAACTTGAAATTTTCTATTTCACCACACTTGAGGCGTATGACTCTGTTCTAGGCTAATTGACAAAACAAAGCAAAAAATAAATAAAAACTTGGTAAATATATACCAATGAAATTGAGTCTAATGAAAGAAATTAGACTCACAATGTGATGAACCAAAACTCGTATAAAAAACATACGGAAAGCAAAAAAAAGAAAACTAGTAAATTTTGTACGACAAAAAAACAGCACTGCTATGTGTAGCGAAAGAGTTTTTCTCACAAACTCTCACAAAACCTTCAATATAAGTAAAAGTTGCAAAACAGTTTTAATAATTTAATCTTGGATTTCACGGCAATCATGATGGTGGTGGTGTTATGTGAGTAAAATACATTGTTCGTGAAGCCTCGTGAATTGTTTTGTCGCTATATATAGCATTATTCTAAAAAAATAATATTATGAGCTACTTTATAAAATTAACCTTTGTTGATACTTTTTTTTTGACCAAAACCTTTGTTGATACTTGATAGTACAAGAGTTGAACATAAGAGAATAATAAATAATAAATAGCAAAAAAATAAATTAATGTTTTATTAGTATTGTAAAATTATATATATATGAAAGTGGGTGGATTCTAGGGTGATGGGTCAATTAAGTCCCTCACCGGTGGAGCACGAAGGAAATACCGTTGGATTTAATCAATGGATCTTATTTGTTAAAAAAAAAAATGAGAACATTTACATTTGTTCACACACAATCTTTGTCCCATCTCTTTCCCTCTTCTTCCTCACTTCCATCACCTCATCCTTCATTTTTCTCATACCGGCGAACCTCTCGCCGTCACGAGTGTGGTTCTTTTCCCCTATTCCATTGATTCTTCTATCTCTATTAGTCCAATTAATTTGTTTCTTAGATCTCTTATAATTTTTTTTTGTATAAAATAAAAAATCAAGACGAAGACTTAATTAAGTACTTTTTTCATGGCAATATGTGGCATGGAATGGAATTAAACGTAGTAGCATGTATATCTTGTCCCTTCCAACAACACCAAACTACCTAGCTAATTGAATTCATCCTTTTCTGAACCAAGCAAGATCCAACACCAAATGTAGCAACATGTATATACTATCATGGAATATGAGGAAAATATACGCTCTGGTGACGGTGAGAGGTTCTCCCCTCTATAGCAGAAAAATGAAGGATGGGGTGATGGAATATACGATAGGAGGAAGGAGAAGAGAAGATGTGGGACAAGATTGTGCGTGAACAAGTATAGATTTCTCAATTTTATTTTTAACAAACTTGGTCCATTGATCAAATCTAATGGTATTTTCTTTGTGCTTCACCGGTGAGGGACTTAATTGACCCCTCACCCTAAAATCCACCATGAAAGTGATCATATTACACTGCTCAACAACGTTTTAAAAAATACAAATTTTACAAAATCAAATTTTTTGATTGAAGATTTATATCATATAAATCATCCATGTAAATTGCACACAAATATGAAACAATTTTATATGTTAATATTGAGACCATTAAAATTAAAGTCTTTTGCCCTTGTAGCAAACAACCGTTAAATATTAATGGGGTAAAATGGAGTTTATAGGGATGAAGAAGATGAACATATACGTACACCTATCTAGGATGAGCTAAACACAATGTTCCTGTCACATAGTGTAAATAACGCACACATTAATTTTATTATTTTGGTAACAAAATGTGTTTAAAAGGTTAAAGTTATAGATATTTACATACTAAAAGAACTAAATTGTTATAAGAATAAAATAAAAAGATTAAGTTGGTACAAACAAATCACTTAAAAGAACTCAATATATTTAGTCTTGTTTTAAGAAAGTGACAATATGATGATTCACTTACAACGACTAAGGCTTAAAAGAACTCAAAATATGAACCATGGTTCTAGTAATTTTTTGTTTTTTTAAGGAAGCTAAAATAAATATATTAACCAGAAATTTAGTCTCTTAAGTACAAGAGGTGCCAAAGAACAGCTAACAAGAGTGTCTGTTGCATGAGGTTACCAAAATGAAACTAAACATTACAACCACAAAGAGGCACGCTAAAAGCACAAAAGAGACTGAAAATTAAAAATAAACTCCGAAATATAAAAGGGGATTAAACAATCACACATACACGTGTTAATTAAAAGTAAAATTAGAGTGATTTGCCTTCAACCACCAGAAAGATTGAAGTTTAATTTCATCTATAAGCAGATTAATAGATTCTCCCTTGTGTGAAAACCCTAGCATGTGACAATATGATGATTTATATCGAAAGACGATGTAAAAATATTTTACAAGTCATACATCTTAATTAAACTTATTTTTTACAAACATCTTAATTAAACTTTTAAGATATACTCATTTTATTAGTTGCTACTTTTTATCTTATACTAAAAACTAAAATTCTGTTTGGATTGACGGAACAAAACGGAATGGTGGATAACATAACAGATATTCCATTTCACCGTTTGCACTCACATCACCTCCATAAGAATAACAATGGAATAAGAAAGCAAAATAAAGGTCCACTGCATTATAAACAATGCACGAAAATAAGAACTCAAACTCGTTGGGTATACAAAGCAAGAAAAATAACTCAAACTCGTTGGGTATACAAAGCAAAGAATAAGAAAAAAAAAGTTCCACTACATATATAGAGCAATGTGTTGGAATATTTTATTATTTAATTATATTTCAATATCATTATATGGGTAAATATCATAATAATAATTATATTAGCTATTTATCAATTGTGAGTCTTAATTGATTAGTGATCAAATTATGTAATATGGCTATTAGATTTCTAATTGGATAATTAATTAGTTGATATGGACTCAATGAGTGGATGTCCGGATGACCCATTAACGAAATAATGGGAAACTCTAATGGTCATCCAATATAAAAGAGAACTTGAGGCATAAAAGTACTGGTTGAGGAAGAACCAAATCAGCCGCCGCTGACCCTATTTTGTGTGTTCCAGATCATCACCTCCTCTCTCTGTTTATCGTTGTTGTTGAGAGAGTTGTTATCATCAAAACTTCACCCAGGTATTCCTAATACACTAATTCTTAATATTCTTGATAAATCAAACATGTCATAGATCTGATCATAATCATGTTCAATGTTTTGTTTGCTTCCGCTATTGATTCACAATATTTGAACATGTTTTATGAAATCTATTTTATTTAAGACCTAAATTTCCAACACAATGTACAAACATAAAAGCAAAGAAAAATAAAAAAAGAAAGCAAACAAATATGAAGAAAGACCCTGTTGTTTTTATACTCAAAATTGATGTTTGGGAATCCGCCAAAATCAGGTCCCGTTTGGAGAAATCGGGCCACGATTTTGGGTATAGTTTTGGAGGTTCTGTCTCGTAAAAAATCGAGCCACGATTTTGCGCTGAAGGAGAAATCGGGCCACAATTTTGCGGTGATGAAGAAAAAACAAAAACGTATTTTCAGTATGAGATTTGTTCCAAATTTTAAGGGTTTTTATATATTTATCTATAAATACATATCATGTATCAGATGAAAAAAGAGTAGAGAGTAGAAAAACAAGGATTAGAAGCCAACAACAATAGAGTTTTCTCTTGGCAACAAACACTAGGGTTGAGATTGAATCACCAATGATTCACTTTGGAAAAACACTATTAGGGTTGAGTCTTTTGGGCACGGGAAGAGATTCAGGACTTTTGGTAGAATTAGGTTAGAAATATTATTTTTGTAACCCTTTAGAATCGTTTGTAAAGTCACTCAAAAATTATAGTGGAACAGAGAGATGCTCTCTCCCTCAGAGTAGGTCAGTATTGGACCGAACAAGATAAACAAACTTACTTGTGTTTTTTCTCCTCTCTCGCTGTTTTTTTAACTTTTGCTTGTTGTTAAAATTGTCACCCATATTGATTTTTTTTGAGTAAACCCACATTGATATTTGTTACTTGATTAATTTGCTCCACACATCAAGTTTTTATTACTGTGATTTTTTTAACGAATTCCCAACAAACACACTAATTGGAAAAATAAAGTATTTGAGTGGAAGGGGGGCATATTTGAGAGTAAACTATAATGATAAAATAAAAGCTTAATTACACTTTTGGTCTTCGCATTTTGACCAACTCACGAAAATGGTCATGCATCTTTCAAATTGAACAAAACCGTCCCTAAACTATCATGATTTTGCACTTTTAGTCCTACCTCCCTATTTTTAACTCTAAAAACGCACATAAATGACAATTTTAGTCCAACCACCTATGCTTAACCATGAAATAAACAAGGAATAAAACATGTGGGTACAAGGAATCTACTTTATTCAGCACACTAACAAAAAAAAACCCTAATTTTAAGGCATGTTTCAGGCATGCAACATGTCTTAGAAATTAGATTAGTGTGCTGAAAGTAGATTCCTTGTACCCATATGATTTATTCCTTGCTTATTTCATGGTTGAGCATAAGTGGTTGGACTAAAACTGTCATTTATGTGCGTTTCTCGAGTTGAAAATAGGGAGGTAAGACTAAAACTGCAAAATCATGATAGTTTAGGGACGGTTTTGTTCGATTTGAAAGAGGCAGGACCATTTTCGTGAGTTGGTCAAAATGCGAGGACCAAAAGTGTAATTAAGCCTAAAATAAAATAGGTGTAAAAGGGTATTATTTTAATTATGATGCTTCATTCCATTGTATACACTCTTTCATTCCATCACATACCATCAATCCAAATATAGCCTAAGATTTAGAAAAATTATGATGTATGTTTTCTATCTTTGAGGTGGAATATATCTTTAAGAGTTGTTACATGTAAAATTCGAATTATATTTATATTATTATATCTTGCAAGCACGTATCTTTTTCTAAAAACCGAGGTTCACATTATATTTCAGCTTTGTGTGTTTAATATTCGGCGGTGGTTGTAGTTTTTTTTTTTAAGGGGGAAAGTGGTTGTAGTTGGAAAATAAAATCGGATATGCCCATATAAATAAGCTTGTGTATGAACGTACATTTAGAGAAATACTTGAAGCCATAATAATAGTATATAATTCAACAAAAAAAAGTATACAATAACATATTTAACGAGGGCTTAAAAAACCTAATTACTATTAAAAATTAAAACAATTTAACACTATTATTTAATATTAACCAAAACATTACCAAAAAAACATGGGCGGTTTCACCGCCCGGCAACCTCGGGCAGTCGTCCGGGCTTGATCGATCATTTTTACACATTAGATCCAACACAAAAGCTCATTAACACGCTTACAAAGAGAAAAATTTAGGCAAAATCTGAAATTTCTCACACGCAAATAGGTCTCGGAAAATACATTTACCTCCTAATTTTATGTAGCATATTATTGACGGGTTCATCTCTCTTATTTTAACAGGTTAATTGTTCAAATGGACCCTGTAATATACATTATGTCTGAAATGACCCTATAAAATACATAACATATATTCTAGCGTTGGAACTTGAATTTCTTCTTATTTTTGACCACCCTATGATATACACGTAGTCTAAAAATGTGACCTACAAGTTTGAATTTTTTCACTATTTTTTTCATACATGTTTAGCACGTTAAAATATAGCTTTACAAAAAAAATTATATTTCTTCGACCAGGGATAAATTAATTATGAATTTTTATTCCCTCATAATTATAAATTTCTTAAACAATTTATAATTAATTTGTATCTCGTTTAAAAACTACAAAATTTCATTGTGAAGGTTCTTATCATGCCTACAAAATTAGGGAACTAAATTTGACTTGTGAGTATACGCTTACGCGGAACAAAATTTCAATTTTGCACGTTTTGGTTGAAAAATCAAAATAAATTTAAACGACTTCGAAATGCTATGAAACTTTACAGGTCCTTTTTTTTTATGTATTTTTATAGATGTCTCTCCAAATAATGAGCTCAAAATTTGATTTATATGTCGAGATTTCCGTTGTTTTGTTTTTTGACACTTTAAAAATTCATAATTAATTTGTCGTTTGTCAAAAATTTATAATTTTTTTGTGTTAAGCCATATTTTAACGTTCTTAACTCGCCTCTAAGAAATCATGAAAAAATTCAATCTCTCAGTTGCTTTTTTGGACTTCGCGTATATTACAGGGTTATAAATAATAAAAATCTCGAATTACATGGTCATAATACATGTTATTTAATTACATGGTCAATTTTCAGACTTCACGTATATTACACGGTCAATTTCAATTAATAACCTTATTTAAAATTATACTTTTGTTGACAAAATGATAAACCTTTTTTATTTCGATTTATGATTGTTTATATATTATGTCACCTGTAAATTTGCGATAAATTTTTTGTCCGGGTTCCATAAGTTTTCTGGCTCCGCCATTGCAAAAAAAGACATATATATGTAGACCTTGAAAGGCAAAAAGAGGTAATATATACTACTACGCTAAATGGATCATGGTGTCTTTTAAATTTAATGTTTGTACTAAATTAATCTTTAGTTTTTAATTAATCTTTTATATCAGCAAAAGTTGATAAGTTAGCCTTTTAAAAAAATAATAATTAATGTTTCCTTTTTTTTATATCCAGTTTTGTTAGAAAGTGTAAAAAAAAAAAGTTTATGACATCAAGCATTATTACATACATACTTTTTCTTCTTATTATTTTTCAATTCAATCTTAATTTTTCAGATAAATATTGTTTATCAACACCATTATAAATCCAATAATTGATTGATTTTATTTCAAACTAAGCCTGAATAGTACATATGTGAAATCAAATTTTGAGAATGGGTGAGATTGATGAGTAACAACATAAATGACGAATTTAAAATGAAAAGAACTCAAATGACTATTTCATGCAAACGTGAATTTATAGGATCCAAGATGCATTTAATCCATATACTATGTCCCTTGTCCTGCCGAAGAAACAAAAACAATGAAGAAAGAGAGAAGATAGAGCAGCCAAAAGATCATTATATGATAAAACTGAAAAAATGTTGATTGTGGAAATAAGCATGAATAAATAATCAACACAAGTGATGTACATAACTTTATGCACTAGTATCTTATTAGATTTGTTTTTTTTGAAAGGAGTATCTTATTAGATTTGTTTACTAGCTCTTACCTCATAATAAATCTCACATCTATAAAAATTATTCCAAAAATTTGTTACTTTTAATTTTTAACGTATTTTAATTCTCAAAAGTGATCTACAGAACTTTATGCAGTAGTATCCTATTTATGTATTTTCATTTCACACTCGCATGTGACTGTAGTGCTCAGATATGGAACCAATTACTCTTGAAGTGCCCTCTGTCCAGGAATTACTAGCAAACGAGGCATTGACTAAAGTTCCAGATTGCTATGTTCATTCACATCATGACCGTCCAATACTATCTACAATTACTCCTTCACCTCAACTTCCTGTCATCGACCTTAGCATATTATTGTCTCATGATCTCAATGAAATTGAGCTAAAGAAGCTACACTATGCATGCAAACATTGGGGGTTCCTTCCAGGTTTGTCATCTACTTGTCTCCTTTAATTCCTTCTACAAAAATTTATGTTAGATTGTTTTTCATTATTCCAACTATAGTCTACCATATATACATGACTTGATTAATTAAATGTTGTATGCACTTTTTCAATATTCCGTTAGAGGTATCAAAACTAAACTCAATCATAATTCATAATAATTAACTTATATACACATTAAAGATTTTTTACACTATTATTCAATATTCGTCGTCACATCTGACTTTAATACATAATTGGTTGTGATTTGTTGATGGTGTAAATTTTACCCTAAAAGTGTATCCAAATTAAATTCTTATGTCATTTGATGCACTCAAGTTTTGACTCTTGTGGGAAACAATTACAGTTGATAAATCATGGAGTGGGAGAACCATTGCTGGAAAATGTGAAGAAAGGTGTTGAAGAATTCTTCAATCTCCCAATGGAAGAAAAGAAGAAGTTTAAGCAAAGAGATGGAAATGTTGAGGGATACGGTCAGGCTTTTGTGGTCTCTAAGGAACAGAAATTAGAATGGGCAGATATGTTGTTCATGTTTACTTTGCCATCCCATAAAAGGAAACCTCACTTGTTTCCCAACATCCCCTTACCATTCAGGTTCTCTCTTCCTCTTTATCTCTCATACCCTACCTGCCCTAATTTCCTCATTTCTTTTGCTTTGGCTAATAACATTTGCTGAACAAGTATAAGTATAATTTAATTTCAAATAAACATTGTCATGATTATGCTTATAATTTATATAAGTGATTAATTTTCACGTGATGCCGGTGTAAGAAGTTTTACACTTTCAACTTATCACAACTAATCATGTGTGTGACTTAAATGTGGTTATGATAAACGTCATACTTTTCTAAAAAAAATTTAACGATTACAATTGATTAACAGCATAAAAGCATAACATGGAGAGTTGCCATAGTTAGCATTGCACTCGGATTATTAGTTTTAAAAAATAAATTGAAGAAGAGATAAATTCTTATTAATTAAAGTGACACTATGTTCATGTTATAATGTCAATGTTTTATCACCGAGCTAACAACTAGTGAACCAAATTATTTTTAGAATATTGATATACATTTACTAAAATTGTCATGTATTTAATTATTTGTCCCCTTTTTACTAGATTTTATTTTTTAATTTGAATAGTTTGTATGTAACATGTGAATGCAGAAATGATTTAGAGACCTATTCTAGAGAATTGAAAAATCTTGCTGTCCAAATACTTGACCTTATGGCCAAAGCTCTAGCAGTGGACACCATGGAAATTAGAGAGTTGTTTGGTGAAGGAGATCAATCAATGAGGATGAATTACTATCCACCATGTCCACAACCAGAGCTTGTGATGGGAATCAATCCCCACTCTGATGGATCTGGGCTCACTATCCTTCTACAAGCTAATGAAGTGGAAGGTCTTCAAATTAAAAAAGATGAATTGTGGATTCCTGTTAAACCCCTCCCTAATGCTTTCATCATTAATGTTGGAGACATGTTGGAGGTAATCATTAATATATTAGTTCTTTTAAGGTTAACAATAAACCAACTACTATTACTATAGTTTTTCATTTCCTACCAAACGTTGTTTTGTCCTTACTTTGTCACCAATTTCCATTAGTTTTTAAATGCCAAATAATATATATTATTGGATTGGACCTTTTGATAATTAGCTAGATTAATAGTAGTACCTTGTTATTTTGCCTCACATTATTTTAAAATGGATAGTATATGTGTCCCAAAGGAAGATTAATGAGTTGCAACTTGCAAGGGCTTTCTAATTATTTTAATCACATTCAATTGTGGTAGATTATGACAAATGGAATTTATCAAAGTGTCCAACACCGAGCAACTGTTAATTCAAAGAAGGAGAGGCTTTCTATTGCAACATTTACTTCCCTAATATGGAGGGAAGTTTAGGTCCAGCACCCAGTCTTATTACTACAAATAATCCAACGGTGTTCGAAAGAATTAGTGTCTTAGAATACCGCAAAGGATATCTTTCACGTGAACTCAGCGGGAAATCATACCTTGATAGCTTGAGGATCAAGAAAGAAAACGGGAAAAGTTCTTAGACCTTTAACTTGCAACTCCATTTCATATGACATTGAGAATATGTTCTTTTAATTTGTGAAAACTTAACTGTGTTGAAGAGTGGTTTGTCTCAAGTGGACAATACTAGTTCATCTTATAATCAAATGTATATTACTTAATTGAATATTCATCTCTCTCTCTAAAAAAAACTCCCCCTCTCCCTCACACAGAAATATCCGTGCAAATTAATTTAAAGTAGCTTCAGCGACACACTCTTTTATTGATAGAAATTCATGAATATTGTTAATTTTATGTCTCTTGAAAAAAAAATGTAGAGTCTACGAGACTTAGTAGATTTAATTTGAATTTCAATTAATAGAAGAGTCTTTATTAAAAGTATTGGATGTAAGAAAGTGTGTTGTTGTCATAATATTTTTTTAAGAAAAATGTTATTTACAGTGAATTAGAATATCGTGAATTTCATCACGACATATGTTCCACTTGTTGGATTAATTATTTAATTAATCAATTATGGATTGACAATAATCAATTTTTATAAGTTAATCTTATAATATAAGTTATGGTTTATTATGTTACGCACTAATTAGTCGATGAATATGTGTGATCGGGCTATTGTTTCTAAATGGACCGTGATGGGTTGGACCATTTAGCTAAGCCCAATGAGAGGTCCCTGCCCCCAACCGTTTACCTATTTAAACGTCATCTCATAGACGGTTAAGCATTCTAACCATTACGGTGAAATCGTAAACCTAAATGGCGATGAGGGTAGTTATCCTCTTATACTGGTTGGCGGTTGTTATCCCTTCTATTGTTATTAATGATATGTCATAATTTATATCTAGTGATTCATAACTAAGTCTTAAAACTTTCATCAATTGGTATCAGAGTCAAATAAATAAAATTTATGGCTATACTTATGCAATTTGTTATGCATCGTTGATATTGTAAGTTGCGGTGCAAATTTTCTTTCTAACCCTGATATATGATTTTTTTGGTTTTCAATCTGAATGCCAAAATTGTTTTAAGGGTTTCGTGAGTACATACGGTTGTAAGCAAACTGTATTCTTTCGTGTACCAAATTGGTTTCATTGATATGATCCTTGTTTTAATTGAATGAATGAATCCATACATATGAGCCAAACCTATATATAGTTATATGGCTATTGTCTTTATATGTACCCTTATTATGTGTTTGGTTGATTCTTTCGTTAAGTATACAGTGAAATATGGTTTCGATGATATGCATCATGCCATTTGTTTTATTTATATTATAACCATCTACGAGGTTTTGATCATAATTGACCATTCTTAATTTATCAAATGCTTTGTGTTTTTTTTTATTCGATAACTTGGTTTGAAAAGAACTTGAGAGGGTTGTCTAATTCTTCCGGTTTATACAATATATGCGACCCAAAACTCTGTTTTTGCTTTTCAATTTCTCTCTAATGCGTAAACAATAATTAAATTTTCAAAGGGCTTTTCTATATCCTTGTATCACAATCATGGGTCTGTAAAATTTTAGAAAATCGTTGTTTTAAAATCCACAAAACCCCAATGTTTCTGATTCACATTCCTATGAACGGGTTTAGTGATTCCCAAAACTGATCAAGTGATTCTCTTAATCGATAAATCGCGATCCAAACACCTTATTTATCCTTCACCGCGCAAGTATATGAGCGATGGTTGAACTGGTCACGCCGTGGGTTAAACTTGACCCAGTTTCAGCCTATCTAGGCGAATTAGAAGCATGCGCATGGTAGCGCGCCATATTCTAAAATTCCAATTTTGTTTTATTTTTATGCCAAATAATAATAACTATTATTATTATATTCTCATTATTTTTGGTATAATTTTGGAATTTTTTATTTTTTATTTTTGGATATAAATCTTACTCTTTTGTGTCGATTAGGAATCATTCATTCCCAAAATTAACTTGTAAATATATTATTATATGAGGATAAATTTGTAATTTCACTTGTACCCAAAATATTCTTTAGAAGATTTGATTTATTCTATACTCTTAAATTTCAGGATTTAAATTACACTATGAAATCTCTAAATATTTGATGTAAATTAATATGAGAATCATATACTCTTTCATTATCATATATTCTCAATATTTGAGCCTAAACTTGAAAAATTCTCTCTTATATTAGTAGCACTAACCATTTAATTAATTAAAATGTTACTATTGTGAATTTATAGAAGGCTCAATTTTAATAATTCTTATGCTAAATATAATTTATTTACATATATAAATTTTGACCCTTTCTTTAATCTTTGTCACGAATTGATTTAAAGGGTCGTAATAATATTTTATTTTATTTTAAAATAAGTATAGTGAATTGTATATTATATATGCCATTTAAATTAAATGAATCTAAAATTGGCATATTTCTCTTTAATATTCATTCTTATAGTATCTACTATACTCTCTAACTCAGACCTGCAATTTATTACTTTAAATTTTGTGACAAACACTATTAACTATCTAATTATATGTCTTGTTGGGGGGGG